>Dunbar_p1__coassemble_2774_pt1 | contig 7432 bp, 7 predicted proteins | sample Dunbar_p1__metabat2_high_PE_026 | metagenome-assembled genome bin Dunbar_p1 | reverse complement strand
CGGTAGTGTGCTAATTATAGCATATCACCCACCTTTTGTGCAGAGGTTCCTTAATTTTCCGGATTAACTACGCTCCACTTATCAAATTTACGCTTCGGAATTGAGAAAACCAACACCATGCGTAACTGCTCTTGATCGGCATGCTGTAGTCCATAGCTGCGTTTCCGCATTTGTTTCAAACCTTCTTCCAGTTTTTCTTCTGAAGATTCCTCCTTTCTGGCAACCTTGAACTCAAATACAAAATGTCTGTTTTGAACCGTCACTTCCAAGTCGCTTCTGCCTTGACTGTTGTGGACTTCGATATGTGGAGAAAATCCGGCACCGGAAAGAAAAATTTGAATAAAGGCGCGAACAGTGGCCTCATCTCTTACCGGATAGTTTTGATAATCTATGGAAGTGAAAATGCGATTAAAGAGATGGACCACGCCTTCGGGATCTTCTTCGGCTAAGCGAAGGGCTACATTGTCTGCTCCGACCTGCTCCAGGGTCTGTCCTTGTAATAACCTTTCGCTGTAGAGCTGCGCCATTGCTGCAGCCACTTCAGCGTTAGGATAAGCAACAAAAGCGGTTAAGCCAACGACTCTTTTGAGCGTCAAATATCCAGCCTGTGTCAGAAGCCCAATGTCGGATAAGGTGTTGACATTAGCCGAACCGGTTAACAAATTCAACGCAATTGACTTTTCCTTCCCATATTCCTCCGGGTCCCGTAAGGTGTGAGACTTAAGATACTGAACTAGCGCAGCGGGCCTTCCGCCGCTTTCAAACCAATAATCAAGAAGGCCGACTTCCGGTTCCGAGAAGAATTTCAATAAAGACCAGGGAGCAAAAACCTTCTTCGTTGTTGTTCTCTCGAAACAAAAACCGTCATATTGCTTTGTAAGGGACCTTAGCAGCTCATCACGGGAGACACTCAGAACTGAAGCTGACTGGGTCAAATACCCATCAAAATAAGTTTCCACCTCTTCGTGCGTATAGCCTAGGAGCGTCCCGAATCTCGGGCTCAAAGAGACATCACTGAGATTGTTTAGTTCGGAAAAAATACTGGTTTTATTGAACTTCGTAATGCCTGTAATAAACAAAAACCGAAGAACCCGATCGTTTGCTTTCAGGATTCCATAAAACCTTGATAAATAATTCCTTACCCGTTCAAAAAACTCTTTATTATCAAGACACGCTGTTAACGGTGCATCATATTCATCGATTAACAGAACGAGTGAGGAACTAGAGAGCCCTGCAAGGAAGATTTCGATTTGATTGCTGAGAAACAGGCCGTTATCTTCTTTCTTAAAACCAATAAGACTGAATTGCGCTTCTAGATAATTATCAAAATATTGACAAAAATCCTCAAAAGTCCCTTCCGGTTTAACCCGAGAAAAGTCCAGCTTAATAACTTTATATGTGCTCTTATCCGTCCAAAGTTGCTCTATTTTGAGGCCTTGAAAATTTTTCAATCCGTCTCGAAATAAAGACTCAAAAGTAGATAGCAGGAGAGACTTACCAAAACGTCTTGGCCTGGCGAAAAAGAATTTCCCGGGAACCGACGCTAACTCGCAAATCATGTCGGTTTTATCCACATAAATTTGATCCCGATGCCGCAGATTTTCAAAATCCGAAGTACCTAAGGGAAGAAGTTTCAGCGCCTTTTCCATCGTCTATCCAAGCAAGGGAACTACTAGTGATTTTACCAAAGCAAAAAGAAGCCCGATGAGTCATTCGATTGGCCAGGCTTCTGCTCACATTTGGTTAGATTAATCAGAATGTTGCCCGCCGAGCGGGATAATCCTCCTAATTAATACTCGGCTGGGAGAGAGTCATGCCAAACAATAGATTAGATTTTGAAAGTATCGATCAAGTGGAAGTTTTCAAAGAAAACGGGGATGTCATCGGAACCGTTAAAGTCTCCGGCGTCCGCTCGATCGAAGCCGCAATTGAAAAAGCCCTTCAGCAGCTGCCTGAAGCGACAGATCCTGAGGCCTATGTTTTCAAGGTTTCCAACTTGTCGGACGGAACCGAACGCCGTTACCGCTTAAACGCACACGGCCACGTTAAATTGATTATCTAGCTCCAAACAGAAAATCCGGCCTTTAAACAGAACCGGATTTCGAACAGTGGGTCTCGACGCCCTTGCATCGAGACCGTTGCTAATTAGTAGGACATAATCTGTCCGTCGGTACGCTTCTCGGTTGCGCCGCAAAGCACGCCGTTTTCATCTCGAAGAATGACCTGGCCGCGACCCATATGGTACGGATCAGGCTGGACAATGATTTGATGTCCCATACGCTGAAGCTGGCGAATGATGTAGTTCGGTGTTTCTTGTTCCACCTCTACTTTCTTGCCGCCGACCCATTGCCAGCGCGGAGCATCCAACGCCTGCTGTGGATTCAGGTGCCAGTCAATCATATTCATGACAACCTGAACGTGCGCCTGCGGTTGCATCCATCCGCCCATAATGCCGAACGGTCCTAACGGTTTCCCATCCTGGGTCAGAAATCCCGGAATGATAGTGTGGTACGGACGTTTGCCGCCGGCCAGTGCATTGGCGTGGTTTTCATCAAACTTGAAATTCTCTGCACGGTCATTCAAAGAAATACCAGTGCGGGGAACGACAATGCCGGATCCGAACCCGCGGAAATTGGACTGAATGAAGCTGACCATATTGCCTTCACCGTCTGCACAGCAGAAGTAAACGGTGGACGGGCATCCTGGTTCACCCGGTTCCGGCATGATGGCCTGATCGTTAATCAAAGCGCGGCGTTTGGCAGCGTATTTTTCGCTGAGGAGCTGATCGACGGAAACTTTCATGTAGGAAGGCTCTGCAACGTATTGAGCCGTATCCACCATGGCGAGTTTCATGGCCTCGATCTGCTTGTGCATTGTGTCGACGCAATCCCTTTCACCAAGCTTCATATCTTTGAGAATCTGCAGAGCCATCAGCACAGTAATACCGTGCCCGTTAGGCGGCAGCTCCCAAACATCCACACCGTGGTAGTTCACGCTAATCGGATCTACCCATTCGGGTTTAAATGCAGCTAAGTCTTCCTTGGTTAAGAAGCCGTTGTGCTTCTTGAAAAAGGCATCAATCTTTTCAGCAATGGCACCGCGATAGAAAGATTCGCCCTTGGTAGCAGCGATTTCTTTCAATGTCTTAGCCATATCCGGGCAGCGGAACATCTCGCCGGGTTTGAGCCAAGTGTTGTTGGGAGCGAATGTATCGAACCAGCCCTGGAATTCCGGACGATCACGATATTTGGAATAGTTTTCGAAAGCTTCCTGCCAGAGACGGGAAATATTCGGGGTCACCGGATAGCCTTCTTCGGCGTAGCGAATGGCAAGAGCCATTACTTCTTCCAAAGGAAGTTTGCCGAATCGTTCATGAAGCGTCATCCAGCCGGCAACCGCACCCGGAACATCAATAGGTTCGACACCGTAGGAAGGGATCTTTTCGAATCCTCTGTCTTTTAAGGCAGCAACAGAAAGAGACTTAGGAGCCGGGCCTGAGGCGTTCAGGCCGTACATTTTCCCTTCATACCAAAGGATCACGAAGCAGTCGGCGCCTAAACCGTTGCCGGTCGGTTCAACCACCGGCATAGCGCTGGCCATTGCGACAGCCGCGTCAACTGCATTGCCGCCCTTCAAAAGTGTCTGAAGTCCGGCGGAAGCTGCATGCGGGTTGCCTGCGTTGCACATGCCGTTGCGGGCATAAACCACGTTACGTTTGGACGGATAGGGATAATTTTGAGGATCAAATTTAATCATGTTTTATTTCCTAACCTTGAAATCGGGATTAGATGAACTTCACGAAGATACCGGCAACGATCACGGAGAACGTTGTCACGGTCACGAAGCCTGCAACGAGGTACTTCGCCATTAAGCGTTCATGAATAATCTTCTTTTCTTCCTCGGTTTCGGCAACGGCGTTAATGATTTCATTAACGACCAAGTAAGTAGCCGGGAAACCGATTAACTGGCAGGCAGCGACGCCGACGGCAACGTTCTTGGAACCGATGATCTTCCACAAGGGAAGGTATTTGAAGAAAACGATGATGCAGAAGATCGAAATCGCGAAGATCACGCAGATCGAGTAAGACAGGGTCAGGAGATTTTCCGGCTTAATTGAGGCAAGCGACGGAATGATGGCGCAGAAAACAGCGCAGTTCAGTAAGCCGCCGGCATTGGCATGCTTCAGAATATTGCGAGGCAGATAACCGGTACTTCCGACAGCTGCTCCCAAAATCAAAGCCCAAATTGTTGCGGAAAGGCCTGTCCATTTGCCAATCACAAAGGCGATCCAGGAGAAAAGCGCTGTAATGGCTAAACAAGTGAACTGGCCGTAATACTTCTTGTGCCCCTCAAAGAATGTAGGACCCGCTGCCGGTTCTTTTTTAGGCGCATAAGTATCTTGAGGTACGACACCGGTTTTGCGGTATTCATCGATTAAGAAACGAGCTTCTTTCAGACCGAAGTAGCTGGCTAACGGAGTACCGATGAACTTCTGCACTGCGAAAACAATCGTACCTAATGCAGCTGCCAGGGCAAAGCCATGTTCCATAGCTCCGCTGGTCATGATCTGAGTGGCTACGATACCGCCGGTCACGATAGGTACGCTGACCATGGTGTTTTCGTATCCGATGAACGGCATCATCAAAAATGCGCCGAGCATAATGACGCCCATCGCCAAGAGAGCGGTAACCACTGTACGCCATTCTGCAATCAGTTCGCGCATATTGATTGTCGTACCCATGGAGAAGACGAGCAAAATCACAGACCATTTAGCAATTTGGTCCAAGCCTGCCTTCTTAATAACGTCGGGAGGAATCCAGCCGGCCATAAAGGCGATTAAGAAGAGCATTAAGCTCACGAACACTGCAGAGACCTTGGCTTTGGTCACCACGCCAAGGAAGTCTCCTATTCCGAAGAATAAAAGGCAGATAAAAAGATACCAATACATCGAAGTAAACATTGTTCTGGTGCGCTCTTAGGCGCCCTCCTGTATTTGAGATTTGTAGGTTTGTTTTAATTTCCTCACAAGCAAAAGCTTATAAAGGAGGAAAAACTTCTTGGGTGAGCCGACTACGATCCAATGCAAAGGCTCGTCCCCATCAGGCTCAGGGCAACAAAGTTTTTCTTCGATTTTGATTTTATCTTTTGAGAATCGAAGAATTTCTTTTTCGTAACAACAAGTGAATGAGTATTTTCGATTAGTTTTAGTCGAAAAATCGGTCTGCTTTCGAGCCTTCTGCTCCTTTACCGAGCCTCTTCTGAAAAAACTTTCTTGGGACAAACTTCGCAAAAAAACTGCACCGCCCCAGTATTTAGGACGAAATATTCATGATGCAGTACTTAGTCCTTAATCCTAATGCTCTTCGGCTCTTGACTATCGGCCCCTACCTTCCGAGAATGTCGATTTATTTGATTGGCTAAATTAGCTGGAAATGAAAAACACGATAGATCTTGAAAGCATTCGTCAGGAGCTTCAACAGTACGAATCTCGTTTGATCTCCTTCCGCAAAACCGTCCACGAAAATCCGGAAGTCGGTTTCAACACACAAGACACTCTTGCCCGCATCAAATCCACTCTTGAAGAGTTCGGCATTCCTGGTTTAGATACCGAAACTTCCCCGGGAAGCGGATTTCTCTTAATCGAGGGAAACAGACCCGGTGCAACCGTTGCGCTGAGAGCCGATATCGACGCCCTACCGATTGAAGAAAAATCCGGGTGTGCTTGGGCTTCCCAAAACGGCAGCGCCCACTCTTGCGGGCACGATGGCCATCAAACTTGGCTGATTGCTGCAATCATCTATTTAGCCAAGCATCGTGACTTCCCCGGCCGCATTCTCTGCGTCTTCCAGGCCGACGAAGAAAATGTCGCCGGTGCACAAAGCGTCATCGACTCTGGTATCTTCCAAAAATACGACGTTAAAGAGATTTACGGCGCACACAACGAACCCTCCCTTGATGTCGGAACGATTGCTTTTAAAGCTGGTCCGACCATGGCGGCCTGCGACCTGTTTTCTATCCGCGTCGTCGGAGTAGGGACACACGGCGCACGTCCGAATTTTGGCAAGGACCCGCTGCCGGTAGCCACAGAAATTTATAACGCTCTTCAGCACTTGGTTTCGCGCACATTGGATCCGCTTAAATCCGCTGTTGTTTCTGTATGCAGTTTCAATACTGAGGGATCACGCGCTTACAACATCATTTCTGACTCCGTCAAGATGATCGGCACGGTGAGAACTTTTGACGAATCTATTCGAGACACAATTGAAGAAGAGCTGACACGTCGCTCACAAGGCATCGCTGCGGCTTATGGCATTAAAGCGGAAACCGTCTATGAACGCCGCGTTTCTGCCGTCAATAACGATCCCGAGCTCACAAAAGAAGCAAAAGAAGCGGCCGATCGTTGCTTCGGAGCTAAGAACGTTATTGAACTGTCAGAGCCTTACATGATCAGTGAGGATTTCAGCTCTTATCAAAAGGTTTTGCCAGGCTGTTTCTTCTTTATCGGAGTAAAGGATACGGAACATAAAGAAGCCCTGCACAGCCCGTACTTTGATTTCAATGACATGGTGTTGATCCCTGCTGGTGCTTTCTTCAGTTACTTGGCGCTGGAGAGATTAACAGCCCTAAGTTGTCAACCGTAGTCTCTTAACAGGAAAACTTAGTGTGAGGTTAGCTAATTATTCCTAACCTCACTATTTCTTTTCAATTGTAGGCCCCTAGGGCCTCTTTTTCTTCTCTTATTTTATCCAAAGTCTTTCCGTTGTACGTCCAATATTTTGGCCCTTGCAGCGGGTGAGAAGTTCTCAGTAACTTCTTAGCAAGACCGGATAAAGAACCAATTTCACCTTGGCATTCAATTTGACGATCATCCATTACGATTGCTATCACCTCGTCATGACCATCCAATACTATTTTTGAGCCTGCTTCGATTCCACACATTTGAAAAGAGAAGGGAGCCCTCCGTTCTTCAACTTCAGCTCTAACTTCTGCAGCAACCTGTTCATCTGTAATTTCGTGGCCTTCCAGAGTAAACCGCTTCAGTTTGTCTTTCGTACCGCTTATCGTGGCGATACTTTCTAATAGTGCATAGGCATCCTCAGGCGCCATGGCATAAAACTCTTTTGTTCTAGTCCTTCCATCAAAAGTTTCGATTGCCCTTAAGCCTGGGTTTAACCGGTCGATTAAGGAATGCAGAACCTTATCCCCTAAACGAACAGAAACTTCATAAGTAGCATAAACTCTAAAAGCAAAGGGGATACATTCACTTCGATTAAGGCTTCGTAATCGTTCCTGGACATTCGCGGCGTACCCAATTTTTACGTATTCCGGAAAAGATGGGTTCGTCAGTATATAAATCACTCCGTCCTTTTCTTTTTTCATCATCCAGTTTTACCCGTCTATTTTCTCGGAATCGTCCAATCAAAACTTCTAG
>Dunbar_p1__coassemble_2502_pt1 | contig 8881 bp, 10 predicted proteins | sample Dunbar_p1__metabat2_high_PE_026 | metagenome-assembled genome bin Dunbar_p1 | reverse complement strand
CTTCTTGGCATTAACAACAAATTCCCGCGAAACTTGAAGGACTAAAAGTCAATACTGAACTATTTCGCGGGAGTTTGGGACTCCAGGCGATTAGCAACAAAAGACGTCGTTTCGAACTCTGTCCAGCCAAGCTCCGGACGGCGGTGGATCTGCCTGCGATCCTGAATCATCTGTTCAATCAAATCAGAAGTCTCTCGATTCATTTCCAGCTCTCTCAAAAAGCAGTTAACAGCCAAAGCCCTTGCCGCACATTATGCGCTTTTGAACGGTCATGAAAAAACCTCGCCAGGCGAAACTGACGAGGTCTTTTCTAATTCGGAGATCCGAATACCGATTAGGCCTTGCGAACCAGTTTTTCTTTGATTCGAGCAGCCTTACCGGACAGATTGCGCAGGTAGTAGAGTTTGGCGCGGCGGACGTCACCGTGGCGCTTAACTTCGATGCTGGCAATCAACGGAGAATAGAGCTGGAATGTACGTTCCACACCTTCACCGCTGGAAATCTTACGAACGGTGAAAGCAGAGTTCAAACCGCGGTTGCGAATGGCGATGATAACGCCTTCGAAAGCCTGAACACGCTTGCGGGAACCTTCAACGACGTTGACGTTAACGACAACGGTGTCGCCGGGGTTCATTTTCGGGAAGGTTTTGCCTTCAGAAAGACGGGCAATCTCTTCTTTTTCAAGTGTTTCGATCAAATTCATTTTTGTCTCCAATGACCATCTTCATGCAGCTCTGTTATCTCTTAAACTGCAGAGAGGATGGATTTTAAAAATCGGAACGTTTTACGATTCCGTACTCTCTTTAATGTCTCGCAGAACTCGTTCATCCTCGCGGGTCAGCAAATTCTTCGAGCGCGCTATTTTAACCAAATCCGGGCGCGTTTGGGCGGTTATTTGTAACGCCTGTTTGCGCGTCCATGCCTGGATGTTTTTATGGTGTCCACTCAAGAGCACATCCGGAACCGGCATATCACGCCAAACCTCCGGCCGTGTGTAATGCGGAGCATCCAAAAGACCTGTAGAAAAAGACTCGTCAGACGCTGACAAATCCTTAATCGCACCGGGAAGCTGACGAATGACCGCGTCCATGAGCACCATTGCCGGAAGCTCTCCGCCGGAGAGCACATAGTCTCCGATCGACAAAGTCTCATCGACATAGGTATCCAGGAATCTTTGGTCAATGCCCTCGTACCGGCCGCAAATCAGAATCAAATCCTGACTGTCTTCAGCCAATGAACGAACTTTCTCGTCATTGAGCGTTGTGCCGGACGGCGCAAACGCAATAACTTTGCCGTGGTTTCCGTCCCTACGGATCGCGTCCACTGCATCGGCCAACGGTTCTGCCAACAGAACCATGCCCGGGCCGCCCCCGAAGGGTCGATCGTCTACGGTCTTATGCGCATCAAAAACAAAATCACGCGGGTTCCAGCACTTGAGCTGCCAAAGTCCCAATTTAGAAGCCCGAGCGGTAATACCGAACTTCTCAATGAGAAGCGGCATTTCCGGAAACAGCGTGACGATGTCAAAACGCATCATGAGGTTTAATCCCAGGAGGGATCCCAGTCCACAATGATCTTCTTCGTCTCCACATTCACTTCTGCCAAATAGTCTTCGACAAAAGGAATGAGAACTTCTTTACCGTCGGCGCGTTTGACATTCAGAATGTCGTGAACGCCGTTGTCAATCATGCCTTTAACCCGGCCGATGCTCTGCCCTTCTTTATTGACGACATCGCATCCGATCAGATCGACCCAGTAATATTCGTTCTCTTGGGCTTCAGGAAAATCCTTGCGGTAAAGGGCGACTGCACCGCGAAGCGCCGCCGCATCCTCAGGGGTATCGATACCCTGAATTTTTGCAACGATACCGGCGCCGTGCAGTTTCGCTTTTTCAAGTTCCACGGGTCTGACTTCGCCGTCAGGAAGGACATGCTGCCAGTGTTTGGAACCTAAAAGCGCAGACGTACCCTGGAAAGGCTGAACGCGAACCCAGCCCTTAAGCCCGTAGGCACCATGCAAAGCGCCGAGCACAATAGGCTCGGCGCCGGAATTCTTCTCGTTAGTCACAAACGGTCAGAAATCAATTAAGCAGCAGGAGCAGCTGCCTTTTTGAATTCTTTGTAGAGACGAGCAACGGTGTCGCTCATCTGTGCGCCGTTAGCAACCCAAGCGTTCAAAGAAGCTTCATTGATGGAAAGACGGGGAGCAGCACCGGATGCCATCGGATTGTAGAAGCCGATACGTTCATTGAAACGACCGTCACGGCGGTTGCGGGAGTCGGTCGCGACGATGTTGTAGAAGGGGCGCTTCTTGGAGCCGCCGCGAGCCAGACGGATAACGACCATATTAAGTTACCTCAAAAAATTTATATTCTAAAAAAGTTTAAAAATTAGGCTTCTAACGCCTGAAAACACGTGATTTTATCCTAATTTTTTCAATTAAACAAACGGGTTGCATCTGTTTTGTTACGCAGTGCAAATGAAAAAGCGGCTGTTGTCAACCGCCTTTTGCTTGTATTTTGGTATCGTGAAACTAGAGTTTCGCTTCCAGTTCGCGGATCACCGTCATCGCGTCTCCGACTAAGCCGTAATCGGCAACGTCAAAGATCGGAGCTTCGGGATCTTTGTTCACAGCCACAATGACTTTGGCGTCTTTGATGCCGGCAATATGCTGAATGGCACCGGAAATACCGAAACCGATGTACAGGTCCGGAGCAATAATCTTACCGGTCTGACCGATCTGCCAATCGTTCGGAGCAATACCGGCGTCGACCACCGCACGGGTCGTACCCACCGCAGCGCCGAGTTTGTCAGCCAGTTTGCCCATTTCAGCGAATTCAGCTTCATCGACCAAACCGCGGCCGCCCGCCAAAACGATCTTGGCATTCTGCAGATCAGGACGATCGCTCTTAACCTGCTCGCTGCGGACGAAAGTGACTTTAATCACAGGAGAAGCAGGAACCACTCTTTCGAGTTCGGCTTTGCCTTCTCCGGTCGGAGCGGCATCAAAAGCTGTAGCACGAACCGTTAAAACAACTTTGGGGTCGAGCGCACGGACGGTTTCAATAACAGAACCGGCATAGATCGGACGTTTAAACGTCTTGGCGTCAACGACCTGAGTAATTTCGGAAATCTGAGCAACATCCAAGACGGCAGCAACTCTCGGAGCGGCAGCTTTACCGGCGGGATTGGCGACGAACAGGAAGTAGTCATATTCTTTCGCCACTTCCAAGACAGAAGCTCCGAGATTTTCAGGAAGCTCTTCGGCAAAGTAAGGAGCCTCAGAAAGCAGCACACGGCGAATGCCATTGATCTTAGCGGCTTCTTCGGCGAGCTTTCCGCCGTCCTGAGCTGTGATCATGATGTCGATATCGCCGCCGATCTTCTGAGCAGCGGTAACCAAAGAATAAACCGCAGGATTCAGAGCGGCATGATTATGTTCGGCAATAACTAAAACGGCCATGTTCTCGCTCCTTAAAGTACCTTCGCTTCGTTCTTGAGTTTGTCGATGAGTTCGTCGACATTGGCAACCTTGCGGCCGACCTTGCGTGCTTCAGGGGCTTCATAGCCGACAACTTCAACGTGCGCACGGAGATCCGGACAAAGGGCAGAAGCCATGACGACTTCCTGAGGTTTGCGCTTAGCCTTCATCATCATCGGCAGCGTGACATAACGCGGAGCGTTCAGTCTCAAATCAGCAGTCACCACAGCCGGAAGCGTCAGATCGAGAACTTCGTAGCCGCCGTCGATTTCGCGTGTGACTTCAAGTTTGCCTTCTTTCATTAAGGCAGAAGAAGCGTGTGTAGCCTGCGGATATTCGCACATGGCGGCAATCATCTGACCGACTTGGTTCGAGTCGTTGTCCACGGCCTGCTTACCGCAGATAATCAGATCCGGATTAACTTGTTTGACATAGGCGCTGATCAACTTAGCGACATTCAGCGGTTCTGCTTCAAACGGTTTGTCTGTTTGAATAAGAACACCTTTATCGGCCCCCATGGCTAGGGCAGTGCGTAATGTTTCCTGAGCCTTTATATCGCCGACGGACACTGCGATCACTTCGTTGGCAATGCCCTTTTCTTTCATTTGAACGGCCTGTTCAAGCGCGATTTCGTCGAACGGGTTCATCGAGTGTTTGAGGTTAGCGACGTCGAGTTTGCCGTCAGGTCCGACCTTGACCTTAATATTGGCGTCGACCACCCTTTTGACAGGGACAAGAATTTTCATTTATTTCTCTGATGTTAGATTACATTCGGTGGATTATAGCGATTGAAGCCTCGCAGAATTTTCCCAGACAAAACGTTTTGAGCGAATTGCATTGTGCAAAAAGCATAGCCGTCAAGACTGAAACCGAGCTTATCTCACGAAAGAAGGCACTCAAACTCCGGCGCGTTCTTTCGTGAAGATATTCCTTTTTAGGCAAATCGATAGTCGTTGAAGATCTGCTCAGCCGTCGGAAGCAGCCACTTCCCGTCTTCTCCTCTTACTGTCGTAGTCTTCAATCTGCTCACGGTCGTGCCGCATGTCCAAACCTTGTAGTTGCGCATGTTCGTGCACAAGCAGCACTTGGTTTTCTCCGGCGAGTTCTCCAGCCATTCTTTAAGGTACGGACAGGTTCCTTGAGAGAGCATGTAGCCATAGGACTCGCAGTTGGGGCGGTTATTGGCGGTTAAGGCAGGAGAATTTTTCAGCATTCTCATGAGATATCCAGTAGGAGAAGCATGATTAACTTCAACATCTTCATCTTTGGCATCGATGTAAACCTGTTTGACCGGATCGGGAAGTCCGCTTTCCTGAGCAATCGTAAAGCGAGTCGCTGCCTGAATGCCGGATGCCCCGGTCTTTTCCATCAGATCCACGGCTTCTTTACCGGAAAATATGCCTCCGGCGCCTAGCACGGGAACGTTCAGTCCGGTGTCTTTCACAAGCTTAACGACATCTTTGACAATATCTTCCAGCTTGAAGTTTCTCCAATCTTCACCGAAACCCAAATGTCCTCCGGCCAGCGGACCTTCGACTACCACATAATCCAGTTTGCGCCCGAGGGATGCCGTGCGTTTAAGGAAGAGGTTCAGCGCTCTCGCCGAGGAGACAACCAATCCGAAAAGCGCGTCATTGAACCGAGGATTCTCTTGCATCAGTTTCATGCTGGAAAGATGCAGACCGGCAGACATTGTGATGCCGTCGACTCCGGCATCTAATGCGGCGTTCAAGCGAGCCTTCAAGGTAGCAATCGGATCATTCATCGTGAGCTTTTCCATGCAGTTCACGAGAACCAATCCCTTTCCTGTTGCCTTTTCCATCACGTCGGTAAAGTATTGCTTGGAAACTCTTGAAAGCGCTTCCAAATTGAACTTCTCTTCCGTCTTATCTGCCTCTTGAATCATTGATTTGAATCGGATCGTCTTTTCTTTGGTGAAATGCGTTCCGATTTCCCGGTCGGCCACATCCGGCAGCATTGCATCAGAAAGATGGGCCATGCCGCCAAGTTTCTCAATCGCCAGCACAAGATTTGCGGTTGAAATATTCGTTCCCATTCCGCCGACCATAAGCGGTAAAAACTCGCGGCCTTTAAAGGAAAGACGAAAGTCGTCCAAACACTGCATACCAAAATCTCCTATTACAAAAGTACGCAGATTCAATATAGGCGGGTGTTTCTTTCTGAAAACCTTCAGTTTTTAGGGATATATCCTCGAAATTCAGCTCGTTTTTAGAGGAAGAAAAGGCGTATAAAACGCGCGAAGGCGCTTGCCTCTGAAGAAATATGAGCGAACTTTATTGAGACTTTCTTCTAACGTTCACGAAAAAATTTGAAGCGAAACCGCCGCAAGGACCAGGTATCGGGCGAATTTGCCGATAAGAATCAGAACGAAAGAGAGCCAAAAGTTAATTCTCAGCCAGCCGGCGCCGAGGCAAAAACCGTCTCCAACAACCGGAACCCAGGAAAAAAACAGTGTTATGGGACCGTACTTTTTAAGGAGTTCCAAGCTTCTGACTTCCTGCTTTTTATTCGGTATGAGACGGCCCATCCCGTAAGTGACCAAAGCGCCCAAAGTGTTGCCGGCCGTTGCAACAAAAACAACGACCCAAAGCTGCGTTTGAAATTCATGCATTCCGTAAACAACAAGCGCTTCGCTCCCGCCGGGCAACACGGTAGACGATACAAATGCGCTCGTAAAGAGCGTCCAAAGGTAGGCAGTAAAAGACAAAACGTTCCTTAGATCGTGTAGATTATGTAAATCTTTCTAACAAACCGACAGTACAACATGGCTCAGTCCGCAGATCTTAAAGCCAAAATTGAAGCACTTAATAAGGTTTTTCAGTTTTATTACAAAGAAAATTTCAAGACATTGAGAACGGCGACAGATTTCTATATTCCTTGGTTTATGGGAAGAAAAAAACGCCTGGAAGAATTTCAAAAACAGTACATTCCTTTTTCTGTCGCTCTCTTTTTAGAAGGCGTTCGCAACAGCACCCTGAAGATGGAAGGAGAGCCGAACGAGGAACTGATCGAAGCTCTCCGCACCAAACTGCTGCATAAGAGCTTCAAGCCTGACTTCGACGAATACTGGAACGTCATTGAGTCCGAGCTTGAAAGAAATCCCGAGAGCCCTAAAGAAGTCTCGGACGCCGTTTCCGCCCTCCTCATGTTCAAGCTTTACGGACCGAAAGCGTCTGAACCGATGCCGGAAAAACTTGAATCTCAGCGTCACACAATTGCGTCTGAGTTCCAAGTCGGCAAGATTCATTATCAGTATTCCCGCGGGGCGCGCATTGCTTTAGAGCGTCTGCTCGACCCGAAGTTTGATCCTGAATTTGTTCCTCGCGCGGCTCATGATCCCAAGACGCTAAATGCCGAAGCGGCAAAAGCAGAAGCCCCTGCCGCGGAAGAGAAGAAAGCCGAATAACGAGCGAACCACATTCCATAAAAACCGGAGACCTAAAAATCTTCGGTTTTTCTTTTCTGTGGAGAAGTTGTTAATTGCAAAGACACGAAGTTTGTCTAACTTAATATCGGACGACCTCTGTTTAGGTAGGTTATTCAGCCTAAGGAAAAATACTGATTTCCATCTTTGCTATTTTGGGGCGTAAGAGATCGTCTGCCATTAGAATGTAGCCTTGTTCGCAGACACCCGAAAATGCGTTCATATAGGTTAGATACTTTATCCAAGTTTCCGACTCACACCTTACTATCAAGGACAGACATGCTGACTGACATTGAAATTGCACAGCAAACCAAGCTCATTCCTATCGATCAACTCGCCCATGAATACGGTCTTTCCGACGACCAGTTCATTCCTTACGGCAGAGACAAAGCCAAGGTTGCTTTAGACACCTCTAACCCGAAGGGCAAACTTATTCTCGTAACGGCTACTTCCGGTATGCCCGCCGGCTCCGGTAAGACAACGACATCCATCGCCGTTGCCCAAGCCTTTAAGAAACTCGGCGAAAAAGCATGTCTGGCTCTGAGAGAACCTTCTCTCGGCCCCTCCTTCGGTATGAAGGGCGGCGCTGCCGGCGGCGGATACTCTCAGGTGGTTCCGATGGAATCCATCAACCTGCATTTCACAGGTGACTTCCATGCGATTACAGCTGCCAACAACCTTTTGGCTGCCTTAATCGACAATGCTCGTCACCAAGGTCAGGTCGACCTTAAAGAAATCACCTGGCGCCGCGTTCTTGACGTAAACGACCGCATGCTGCGCAACATCGTCACCGGCCTCGGCGGTCCTGCCAACGGCATCCCGACAGAAACCGGCTTTGACATCACAGCTGCTTCCGAACTCATGGCCATCATTTGTTTGGCAGCCGGCGAAGAAGATCTTCGCTTTCGCTTGGATCGTTTGGTTGTCGGTCTCAAACGCGACGGCTCCGCTTACACCTGCAAAGAATTAGGTGCTACCGGCGCTCTCATGGCTCTCCTTAAAGACGCCATGCTTCCGAACTTAGTTCAGTCCATTGAAGGCGTACCCGCATTCGTTCACGGGGGTCCGTTCGCCAACATCGCTCACGGCTGCAACTCCGTTGCCGCTACCCGCGCTGCCATGACGATTGCCGACTGGGCAATCACCGAAGCCGGCTTCGGCAGCGACTTAGGCGCAGAAAAGTTCTATGACATTAAGTGCCGTATGAACAACCTTCAGCCTGCCGCGACGATCCTCGTTACATCTCTGAGAGCCCTTAAGTGGCACGGCGGCGTTCCTCTGCCGGAAATCGGCAAGGAAAACATGGACGCACTCATCAACGGCCTACCCAACCTCAAGGCTCATATTGCCAGCCTGAAGTGTTTCGGCCAGCAGGTTGTCGTTTCTCTTAACCATTTCGCCAACGACAACGCAGAAGAAATCGATGTCGTCCGTAAAGAATGTTTAGCCGCCGGCGTTCGCTTTGCGATTTCCGATGGTTTTGCAAAAGGAGGCGAAGGTGCTTTAGACGTTGCCAGAGAAGTGATGGCTGCTGTTAAGGAAGGGTCCAAGCCTCTGAACTATGCCTACAGCCTTGACGAATCCATTGAAGAAAAGATTCAGGACGTCAACACCAAGGTTTACGGCGGACAGGATGTTTCTTACTCTTCTGCCGCTTTGAAAGACCTGGCTAAGATCAAAGCGTTGAACATGGGATTTGAAAAGCTTCCCATCTGCATCGCTAAGACTCCGTTCTCCATGTCTCACGATCCGGATCTGAAGGGTGCTCCTCACGGCTTTACACTCCCTGTCCAGCGCGTCATTCTGAACGCCGGCGCAGGTTTCCTGGTCGTGACCACCGGCGCCATCATGCGTATGCCGGGACTCCCCAAGAAGCCCGCTGCCTACACCATCGATGTCGTTGACGGCAAGATCACCGGATTAAGCTAAGCCTAGCTGAACCGCAATACTCGCAAG
>Dunbar_p1__coassemble_1941_pt1 | contig 14272 bp, 14 predicted proteins | sample Dunbar_p1__metabat2_high_PE_026 | metagenome-assembled genome bin Dunbar_p1 | reverse complement strand
AGAGCGAACTGAGAAGCAATGTACAGGTTTGTATAGCTTCCAGATAACGGTTAAAGATCGAAACGGCAAGCTGACGGATTTAGAGGCTAAAGATGTTGTCATCGCAACCGGAGGCTTCACCGCCAATGTCGCTATGCGTCTGAAATACGACAGCCGTTTGGACGCATCTCTCTTTACGACGGCTAATCAGACAGGAAGAGGCTTTGACGGATCTACCGGCGATGGAATTCTCATGGCCGAAAAGTTGGGCGCTCAAACCGTCGACATGGATGCCATCCAGCTTATTCCACTGAGAGGCGGCAGACTGCTGAACTATGTAGGTGGCGATATTTATGTCGACAGCGAAGGAAAACGTTTTATCGACGAAAGCAAAGGAGTGAAGGCAATCGCTGAGGCTTACTTGAATTTACCGGACCGAGTGTTTTGGGTGATCACGGATTCTCAGTCGCAAAAGAGTCTGGACTTAGACGCCAAACTTCTTGCGGGCTCGGTTCATATAGCTGATTCGGTCTCCGAAATGGCAAAGAAAATGCATGTCAGCGCAAAGGTGCTTCAAGAAACTTTGGATCGTTATAACCGTTTTGTGGAGCAAGGCGAAGATAAAGATTTCGGCAAGAAGATATTTACCCAGAAAATTGAAAAACCGCCTTTTTATTTCGGACGAGAGCAGTTTGATATTCACTACAGCTGCGGTGGTTTAAAAATTAATAAGACTTGTCAAGTTATCGGAAAAGCTGACAAACCGATCCCAAATCTTTATGCCGTTGGTGAAGTCACAGGAGGCATTCACGGAAGGGATCGTTTAGGCGGAGACTCTCTTATTTCCTGCTTTGTTTTTGGAAAGATTGCAGGAGAAGAAATCGCGAAGAAACAGAAGAGCTGCCAATAATAAACATACGATTTCAAAGAAGAAAGTTAATCACTTAACTTTCTCCTGGAAATATTAACCCCTCAAAATTAAATAGATACCAATATTATTTATTCATCAAAAATCACCGAGAAAAATTTGGTCAATCTAAATAAAATTCCATTCTTTTAGTAGTTTTAAAAATTCTTCAATGTCCTTGAAAACTTCTGCAATAAGATTATATTTTCTCTATACAAAATTTTAGAATCGATATTTTTAAGATAAAGAAGAATTCCTTATTCTTTAGAGAAGTTTTCGTCCATCTCCTTCTTTTCCAATAATCTCATTTTCTATTTGAGATTTCCGGGATATTTTTCTAGAACTTATTATCTTCCCAACAGCATTAGAGACTTTTGGGTTTATATTTTCTAAGAGACCGTCCCATTGTCTTCGTCCAATTCTACGGTCAACAGCTCGTAAAATATCCGCGATACCCCATTCGTCTTTTAAGGCTATGGCAGTCTCCCTGTCTGCGTTGAGATATTCTGCAATCAAATCTGAAAGACTGCTAGCCGAGATCTGTAGACCAGGTACATTTCTTCATGACTAAGGCCTTCTGTGTAATTTCTTGGCCAGTCCCAAATAATTTCACTATTTAGCATCAGAAAATATCTCGGACAAACAGTATCTACATGTCCGGGAATTCGGTATATCGCACAATGAAACTGCAAACGAATATTCGGGGCGAAGATTTCCTGAAGTCGGTGTTGTAATTTTGACCATCGTCTTGGCATTTTCTTCTCCTTATCCTATGCCAATACGATATCGCCTCCTGCGTTAATATATGGCGCAAAAAGAGGAGGAAAGTCGCCAATAGATAAACTCAATCAATATCATTCAAAAATACATGTTGATTTCTGCGTTTAAATAGAAATAAAGGAGTTTAAATATACCAAAAAAAAACAAATTTGGTTCTAATATTCTATTTGTTGGACTTTTATTTTATCCTTTAAAATTTAGATAAATTAAATAAATAAAATTAACTATTTTTTATAAAAAAAGAGGCCGCTATATCCTCAATTTCTTTGTGAGAAAATTACAACGCTTTAATAGTTTCAATAAGCTTATCTACGCTTTCTTTCGGCGTTGCCCAACTAGTGCAAAAACGAACTAAGAATTCCTCTTGCCCGGCATCGCCCTCGCATTCAAATGCATAATCTTTAGAAAGTTTATCTTTTGCTTCACGGGGCAAGAATAAAAATTGCTGGTTAGTAGGTGAGTCCACTAAAAAGCGACAACCTTTTTCTTTAAATGCGTCTTTAATTCTCATTGCCTGATCAACAGCGTGTTTTCCCATTTCTTCGTAAAGACCATCCGTAAATAAGGCTTCGAATTGAACGCCGAGAAGGCGCCCTTTAGCGAGCATGGCGCAATTTTGTTTAATCATGCTTCGGAAGTTTGCGTCCAAGCCGTTTCCTCTCGGGAATACAATCGCTTCTCCCATCAAAATACCGACCTTTGTTCCGCCGATATAGAAAACATCGGTCAAACGGTCAATATCTTCTAATGTAACGTCGTTGCCAGGGCTTTGTAAGCCGTAGCCAAGACGAGCGCCGTCAAGATAAAGCGGAATCACAAATTCCCGGCAAACTTCTGACAGTGCTTGAAGTTCCGATTTGGAATAGACAGTGCCTAATTCAGTGGGCGAAGAAATGTAGACCATGCCGGGTTGGACAACATGCTCATGTGTCGGATCCGCCCAGTAACTTTCTAGATAGTCTCTGAGGGTATCGGCAGAGAGTTTACCGTCTTTTCCATCCAAACCAATGACTTTATGCCCTGTCGCTTCAACGGCACCGGCCTCATGAACATTGATGTGACCGCTCTTGCAGCAGACGCATCCTTGATAGGGTCTCAAAAGCGATGCAATAACGGTTACGTTGGCAGGAGTTCCGCCGGTAACAAAATAAACATTGGCCAAAGGGTCTTCACAAGCTTCTCGTATAAGTTCCTGAGCGTGAGCACAGTGTCCGTCAACACCGTAGCCGGGGGTCTGTTCAAAATTCGTCTTAACCAAAGCTTCTAACACTTTGGGATGGGCGCCTTCGGCGTAGTCGCATTCAAATCGGATCATTTTTTGGAATGAAATGGTTGAGGAATTGTTGAAATAATAGGACAAAAAAGCGGGACCTGAGCCCCGCGAATCATTGCTTTGTTATTCCGCCTGGTCTTTCAGGAAGTTAATCAGAAGGGGAACAGGACGGCCGGTTGATCCTTTTTCTTTTCCGCTCTTATTGGCAACACCTGCGATATCTAAGTGAGCCCACGGGGTATCACCGACAAATTCTTCCAAGAAGGCTGCGGCCGTGCAGGCACCTGCGCCGCGAGAGTCGCTGATATTGGCGAGATCGGCAAAATTGCTCTTCAAAGCCTTGGTAAAGGAAATATCCAGAGGCATTCTCCAAACCGGATCCATTGCGGTATCGCCTGCCATCATGAGAGACATTGCCAATTCTTCATCGTTAGAGAATAAGCCTGCAATATCGTTGCCCAGAGCAACAACGCATGCGCCGGTCAATGTGGCGGCATCGACAACGCACTTCGGCTTGAACTTATCAATGGTGTATGCGAGAACATCGCACAGAACCAAACGACCTTCGGCATCGGTGTTCAGAACTTCAACGGTCTTCCCGGCATAGCTCTTCAAGATGTCACCGGGTTTAGTGGCAGAACTTCCGGGCATATTTTCCGTAAAGCCGACTGCAGCAACGATGTTCACCGGCAGCTTCATGGCTGCTGCGGTTGCGATAGAAGCGATCATGGCCGCAGCGCCGCACATGTCGTACTTCATTTCGTCCATTCCCTTAGCAGGTTTCAAAGAAATGCCGCCGGAGTCGAATGTCAATCCTTTACCGACCAAAGCGACGGGCGCGTCGTCCTTCTTTCCGCCGTGGTATTCGATGACCACCATGCGAGGTTTCTGGTGAGAGCCCTTAGCAACGCCAAGCAGGCATCCCATGCCCAGTTTTTCCATGGCTTTTTCGTCGAAGACAGTTACGTCAAGGCCAAGAGAGCCGGCCAACTTCATGCATTCTTCAGCCATAAACTTCGGTGTGCAGAGATTCGCCGGCATATCCCCGTACTGCTTAGCCATCTGAACGCCAACCCCGACAGATACACCTTCGGCATAGGCTTTTTCTATGTCCTTGTTTTCATCCGGGACATAGAGATCAATGTTCTTAGGCTTCTTCCAGTTAATGTCAAAAGTTTTGTAATTCTTAGGACGATCAAGAGCAGTGCAGGCAATAAAACCGGACTGTTCGGCAATCCATTCAGGAACTTCATCCGGCAGCCACTCAAGGGTGGTCAGGACGACTTCTTTGCCAAGGTAAGCATTATCGATGCCGAGTTTCAAAACGCGCTGAAAGTCTCTGGCCTTGCATTTTCCTAAGCCGACAAACACAACGCGTTCGGCTTTGCATCCCGGAAAATCACGGAAAACTGCAACCTTGCCGACGCAGGGATGAATGTCTCCGGCCTCAATCCAGCGAGAGACAGCTCCTTCGGAAGCCTTATCGAGCGCTTCAGCTGTCGGAGTAAGACCGCCGGCAGGAATTCCGACAACCAGAGCTCCGCATTCGAGCTTTAAAACATCACCGCTAACCATTGAAAATTTCATATTTTTTGTTCCTTATGATTCGCAAACAATTTTTCAATTATAGGAAGACTAGGGTTCGTTGATGAAATATTGAGAGCATTTCAGGAACTTAACTTAGATGAAATTCGCCGGAACTTCCTCAGCGAGAAAGTGCCGGCGATAGAAAAAAGATAACTGTTTAGATTAGGCAGTTTTTGATTGCGGGGTCTTTGCCTTTTCCTTCAAGAATTTATTTTCCCGACGAACGAAGTAACTCGACATCAATCCGGAGAAAACAATAATCAGCATTCCGCAAATAACAGGGAAGGTTGCCGGTTCGAGGAAAAGGATTTCTCCCAAAATCGTTGAGAAAAGAATGACTGTGTACTGAAGAGAACTCGACAGAACCAGATTGCCCCTGGAGAAAGCTCTGGTCAGACAGAATTGACCGCCGGTCGCACAGATACAAAGTCCCAAAATGTATAAGGCGCCCTTAACGCTCCAGGGATGGAAGCCGCCGGTGAGGAATGTTCCGATGAGGCCGCAAATCGCACCGACCAGAACAAGGTAAAAAATAATTCGTGTTTCCGGCTCATGAAGCATGCCGAGTTTCTTAACAAATGTTGTGGCATTTGCAGTGAAGAAGCCCGCGGCTAAACCCACTACAGCGGCATAGTATTCGTGCGGTCCGATGGTTGGTCCGAGCATGATCACGACGCCGATAAAACCGAAAAGCACCATCGCCATCAGTCCCCAGTTCACCCGAGCGTGATGGAGCAGGGAGGTCGTCAGAATGTAGGCTCCGACAAACAGCGGCGAGGTGTAATTCAATGTCATCGCCAGCCCGATATTCAGATGAGAGACGGAATAAATGCCGCAGATGATTGAAAGGGTGCCGCACATCGAGCGAATCAGATGCTGCCAGGGATGCGTGGTGGAAAGCGTAATGCCGCTGAAACGCATAACGCCGTAAAAGAGTACAACGCCGAAAATTGATCTGAAAAAGAGGATTTCCCAGCTTCCGATGCCTTCAAAACCGGAATATTTCACGAACACGGCATAAAAGGCATAAAACAATGCCGCAACAACCATCCACAGAGACTGCACGGACCATCCTCCTAAAAAAGAATATCTTAGTCGTCAAATCTTTCGCATAGAAAACTGTGGATCACGATATTTTCCCCTACGACCTTTCGATCACTATTTTTATCAGGGGAAAGGAGCAATTTTTTGACTAAACTTTCTTGAATATTTACTGATTCAAAAAAGCCATGCAACAAGAACTCAAATCGCTTTTTGCCGAAATTGTCGGCCTCAATAACGTCATTGATGATCCGGCTCTTTTCGGACCTTACACGGATGATTTCACAGACCACTACGTCTCAAAGCCTTTGGCTGTCGTCCGCCCCTCTACCACCGAACAAGTTTCAAAGATCGTCAAACTTTGCGCTCAATACAACGTTCCCATCGTCACCCAAGGCGGCAATACAAGTCTGACAGGCGCAGCGACAACTTATCGACCGGATGCTGAAATCGTCCTGTCCATGACAAAAATGAAAAACGTCATCGACGCGGACCCCCTTTCAGACACGTTAACCGTTCAAGCCGGAATGACATTGGCCGAAGTGCATGAAGCTGCAGAAAGTGTTAATCGTTTCTTCCCGCTGTCTTTTGCGGCAGAAGGCAACGCAACCATCGGCGGCTGCTGTGCCTGTAATGCCGGCGGAGTGGCCGTACTGCGTTACGGAACAACACGCGACTTGGTTCTCGGCGTTGAAGTCGTCCTTCCCGACGGCCGCATTTACAACGGTTTAAGACGTCTTCGTAAGGACAACACCGGATACGATTTCAAAGACTTATTCTTGGGCAGCGAAGGGACGATCGGCATTATTACTGCTGTAGTTCTGAAACTCTTCCCGGCTGCGAAAGAAAAAGAAACCGCTTTCTGCTGTCTGAACAGTATTCAGGATGCCGGGAAGCTTCTGAACCGATTCAAGATGAAAGCCGGTTCTTCTCTGACAGCTTTTGAATTGATCAGCGATTTGCCGATCGGGCGGGTCAAAAAGTACCTGCCTGATATCGAAGTGCCTCCGCTCAGCGACTCTCCCTGGAAAGTGCTGGTTGAACTTTCCCTGGAAAAGAAGCCTCAGGAAAGCATGATGGAACACATCTTGGAAGGTGCGTTTGAAGACGGAGAAATCACCGATGCCGCCATTGCCAGCTCTCTGCAGGACTCCCATACGTTCTGGCATGTTCGCGAATCAATCCCTCTGGCCGACAGAACGGCCGGCGGCAGTATCCATAGCGATGTCAGCCTCCCCATTTCTTTAATCCCTGAGTTCGTCAAAGAAACAAGCGCAATGCTTTTATCCGCTTATCCCTGGCTCGGGCTTTCCATCTATGGGCACTTGGGCGACGGAAACCTTCATTTCAATTTCGTCAGTCCTGAAGACCCGGGTGCAACCTACCGAAATGAAGAAGGAATTCGAGAAATTCTTTATAGTCAGGTTAATAAGTTTGAGGGCTCGATTTCAGCCGAACACGGCATCGGAATGCTGAAACTTGACCATAATTACCAATTCAAGGATCCTTTGGAAATTGAGATAATGCGCAAGATCAAAAACGCTTTTGATCCGAAGGGCATCATGAATCCCGGGAAGCTCTTGAAAGCGGAATAACCAACGAGGAAACTGTGGGTAAGAAATCAAAGAAAAAGGAAAAGAAGATGGCAGTCAAAGAAACTCGAAAACTCGCCAAAGAGGAACCTTCCGACATTGCATCCGAAGTTCTCGATGACGGTTACATCGATGTCATGGATGACAAAACCGTTGCTCTTTTTCCTTTGGGCGACATGATTATTCCCACAGGCATCGACTACAAACCCGGTGATCCCGAAGAAGATGCACTGGCGGTAACCGATGCGCTTCCTGAAATTGAAGATCTTTGCTTCTTAGAAGTTCCGAAGGTTTTTTCTTTAAAGGGAAGTGTGGTCACACCGGCGATGATGCTCGAGCTTTCCCGAGCCGTCCAAAGAGTTTTGATTCGCCCGGAAGTCTCCGGCGTTGTCGTTACTCAGCCCGCGGACAACATTGAAGAAACGGCTTATTTCGTCAGCATCTCCTTGTCGGATGTCTTCCAGAATCAGAATTCCAAGCCGATCGTCTTTACGACCTGCATGAATCCTGAGGACCCGATGTTTGACGGAACCAAGAATCTTTTAGATTCCATCCGAGTTGCCTGCCACGACGTGAAGGGAGACATCTCGACCGTTGTCGTCTGCATGAACGGCGAGATTCATGCGGCCTCCCGTGCTCAGCTCACCCATACCAACAAGGCTTCCGCCTTGGCTTCTCCGGGCTGGGGCCCCGTCGGCTATGTCGACCGCGACAATGTTTATTTCCGCTGCGGTGCATTAGAGCTCGATACCGGTTTGAACTTCCCGATGCTCAAAAAGCTTACGGCCAAAGTTCCTGTTGTTAAAGCCATGTGCGGAGACGACGGTGCGCTTCTTGAAATGGTCCTTGAAAAAGAACCGGACGCGATAATCGTTGAAGGCTTCGGCCGCGGCAATCTTCCGGCCGGAATGATGCCTGCGATTAAAAAAGCAGTAAAGAAGGGCATCTTCGTTGTGATCTCGACGAGAGCTTCTTCCGGCCGTGTCTTAGACAGTACGGTTTTCCCGGGCAGCGTCGCGCAGTGTCTCGAATGCGGCTGTTTACTAGCAGGTGAAACAACGACGTCTAAAGCCAGACTTCTTTTGATGTATGTTCTTTCTCAGAAAGAAGCGATCCAATTGAAGAAAGAGGATCCTGAAAGATTCTTCGCCTACGTACAGGAATGTTTAGATCCGGTACTCACCAATCGTCTCTTCGGTTAATGAGTCAACAATTTGCTTCTATGGATGAATTATTCGAAGCGCTGAGCCATTCAGCGTTTCGAAGCAAATTTCGTTTGTCTTATGCCGACAGAACTTATGCCGAGACTCGCAATGACGAGCTCTTGAAGAAACACGCAAGACAAATTCTTCACGACAGAATCGGAAGCGCGCATCCAAAAAACGACGGCAAGCAAACGCCTTATAAAGGACATCCGATCTTTACTGCTCAGCACGCAACGGGATGCTGCTGCCGCGGATGCCTTTATAAGTGGCACGGGATAGACAAGGGCAGGGAACTAACGGAAGAAGAACTCAATAACCTGAGCGATGTGATCTTGGAGTGGATTCATCGAGACTTACAAAAACCAGCTCCGAGGAAAAGAGTACGCAAAGGCGAAACTCTGGATCTTTTCGACCAAAATTAAGTTGCTTTTTGTGAAGGTTTTCAAAACATTCCAAAAAGGCTTCTTAAGAAACTTTCGGACTCAATCTAACTAAAAGTTATAACTAACCATCCATAAATAGTATTGGATTGAGAAGAAAAGAATTTTTATGATGGAGGCATATAGAAGGAGAAAATATGCCTCTTAACCGCCGTTCATTCCTCGGACTTTCAACAATTCTTTTGACTTCTCCTCTGCCTGTGTTTTCTTCGGAAAAGAAATCCGCCAAGAGAATCCTGGTTTATGGTGACTCGAATTCTTTCGGATGGGCCTGGAGCCCGGAAAAAGACATCTATCGTCTTCCAATCGATCGAATTTGGCCTCAGGTCATGACTCAAAAACTTGGCCCCGATTATGAAGTCGAAGTTAATGCCTTGGGCGGCCGAACCGTAAAAAGAGATCAAAAAGACGGAAACGGAACCGACAAAAGCCTTTCCGGTAAGTTGTTCAATGGGATGGTGTCACTTCCTGCGGTTCTTTCCGAAAACCTTCCTCTGGATTTAGTCATTATCATGCTCGGAACCAATGACGCGAATTCAAGATATAAGAACAATCCAAAAGCGATCGCCGATGATCTTGAAGAGATGATTCGTAAGATTCAAGCAGGTGAATGGCAATCCAACACTAAATTTAAGACACCAAAAGTCTTAGTCATTGCACCTCCGCTGCAGCCGAATGAAACTGCTTACGGCGATGCATTCAACGGCGCAGAAAAAATCACCAAAGAGCTTCCGCCGCTTCTGCAGGAAAAATGCCGAATGCTTGGCACCGAATACATAAACGCTCAAGACTTCGTGAAAGGTATTCCCGGACAGATTGACCGTGTTCATCTTTCTCCGGAGCAGCACAAGGTTTTAGGCGAGGCGGCAGACGCAAAGGTCAAAGAAATCTTTGCGCATTGATTGTTGAAAGAATCTTAGGTGGGATGAATGAAACTTCTGAGCGCTGCCGCCGCAATCTCAGCTTGTTTACTTATGTCCGGAAACATCATGGCCCAAAACATTCAGATCAAAGTCGACGACAAAGCCTTTACGGGAGAGTTGAACAACAACGATGCCGCCAAAGACTTTGCTGCAAAGCTTCCGCTGAAACTCAAATTTGAAGATTTCGGAACGACGGAACGGATCTCTTATCTTCCGAAGCCTCTGAGTTTGGGAACTGCTCCAAGAAACTGTGATCCGCAAAAAGGCGATATTGCTTATTACATTCCTTGGGGAAATTTGGCGGTTTTTGTTAGAGATTTCCGCCCGTCTGACAACTTAGTCCCGCTCGGAAAACTTTCTTCAAAATCGCTTGAGGCCATCCAAGAAAGCGGCTCCAAAGATGTTGAAATCAGTCTTGTTAAGTGAACGATATGGAAACAACAGGATTTTTGAGAAGAACGATTCTTTTAACGGCAGCTGCAATGCCGATGATGGGAAGTAAAGTGTTGGCAGCAACTCCGAATCAAGGTGCATCTACCGTCTATTTTGCAAAAGACATCAATGCAGAGAATTTTTTAGCAATTTATGACCGACTTAAAAAGGACGGAAACCTTCCGGACGACGGAAGACTCACGGGAATCAAACTTCACGGCGACGATGTCGATACGAATCGAACGATGTGGGAAGCGCTGCTGAATCACATTCCGAACAGCAAATTTGTTGAATGCAACTATGCCTCAATCTATCCGGCCGGAAGAGGCAATACGCAAGGAAATATTCGGGCGATTACTGCTCAAGGCGTCGACAAGAATCGCCTCGATATCTTGGATCGCAAAAACGAATTCACGGAAATTTCTATCAAAGGCGGAAAAGAATTAAAGTCCCTCTCCGCGCCGACCGCCTTATTGAAGGAATACGGCTGTGTTGCAGTGACGGCAAATTTCCGAATTCCGAGTTTTGCGGGATTTTCCGGTGCTTGTAAGAACGTCGGAATCGGTTTAGCGGAGTGGGCAAGACTCAAGTTCATGGCCCAGGAGTCAAAAAAGATGCCGGTTTCTTCAGAAGACTCGCTGACGCCTCAAAAGGCATTCACGATGCAATGGGCCATCGACTGCTTTTTATTAACGTGGTCTCAAACATTCACGTTGATCCGCTGAAAGGCACCAAAGTCCGAACCGGAAATCTCGGCATCGTCGGATCTCTTAATTTGCTCGCCGCCGACCAAGCTGCAGCCGACTTAATTTACGGGCTATCGCCGGCCGAATACAACGCTTATTCGCTCCAAGAAAAGATTGACAGAGGCTTCCTTCAGCTCGAGTACTTGGACGAAATCGGAGCTGGAAACCGTACCTACAAACTCATAACACTCTAATTCTTATAGGAAAAATCATGAAAAAACTCCTCATAGCCACACTTCTTGGTTTAGCCGCGGCCGGAGCACAAGTTCAGGCCAAAACGCTGCTTGTCTATTACAGCTTCACCGGAAATATTGAAAAGGCCGCTGACGCCGTTAAAGACCAAACCCCGACGGATGTGCTTCGGATTCAGCCGGCGCAAAAAGGCTTGAACTACGCGGCTAACAATTATTCTCTCGGAAGTGATTTGGTGGACCAAATTCGAAGCAAGCCGAATGACGCTTTTTCTTATCCCGCCATTGATCCGGTAAACGTGGACTTTTCAAAATACGATACCGTTATCATCGGTACGCCGCTTTGGTGGAGCAATATGGCGGCACCCATGCAAACGTTCTTATTCCACAACGGAAAGGCAATGGCCGGCAAGAAAATCGGTTTGATTGTCTCGAGTGCCAGCAGCGGAATTTCCGGCGTTGAAAGAGATGCTAAACGCCTTATTCCTGAAGGCAACTTCACAAAGAGCCTTTGGATCCGCTCTTACCAAGTTTCGTCCGCACCGAAGATGGTGTCCGAGTGGCTCAAAGCCAACGATCTGGCTGTCAAGTAATTTTTTCCAATAAGAAAGGCGCCGAAGCGCCTTTCTCATCAAATATCAAGAAGATCTAATCGATCAGATTAATATTGGTCGAACATTCTCTGGATTTCTTTCGGATCCTGAGTCTTCGTCAGGGCAAGCTGCAGGAGCAGACGAGCTTTCTGAGGATTCAGTGTGTCGGACTCTAAGAAGCCTGCCTTCGTCCACATGGGCAGAGAAACTGTTGTAGCACCGTTCGGAACACGAGCGCTTCTCACAACGACTACGCCTTTAGCTACAGCGTCTTTCAGACCTTCCATTGTCGGGTTGGCGATAGAGCCGTTGCCCGTGCCGGCGTGAATGATGCCTTTGGCACCGGCTGCAACAGCTGCGTCAGCCATCACACGGTCATCATCAACGTGTGAGTAGATGATGTCAACGCGGGGCAGCGTATCGAGTTTGCTAACGTCAAATTCGCTGTTCGTAGTGTGACGTTTTGTGGACTGCTTGTAGAAACGAACCTTATTTCCGCTCACATAGCCCATAGCGCCGAGTTCCGGAGACTTGAAGGTAGCCGGGTTGGTCGTATTGGTCTTGGTAACGTCGCGAGCGCCGTTGATTTCATCATTCATGACGATCATCACGCCTTTGCCCTTGGCTTCAGGCGTAGAAGCAACACGAACGGCTTCGAGCAGGTTCATCGGGCCGTCTGCGGAAATGGCTGTTGCAGGACGCATAGCGCCGACCAAAATCACAGGCTTGTCGCTCTTAGTGACGAGGTTCAGGAAGTAAGCGGTTTCTTCCAATGTGTCGGTACCGTGTGTAATCACAACGGCGTCAACCTTCGGATCGGCCAGCAGTTCGTTAACGCGCTTGGCCAGTTTCAGCAAGGTCTTTGTGTCCATGTTGTTGGAAGAGATCTTGACGACCTGTTCTCCGGAAACATTGGCATAGTCTTTCATTGCCGGAACGGCTTCGATCAAAGTCTGAATGCCTAAGTCACCGGCTTAGTATCCGGTTGTCTGAGTGCTGGAAGCGGCGGTACCGGCGATCGTTCCGCCTGTAGCCAAAATCTTAACGGAAGGGAGGTCGGCAGCGAAAGCCGCGGTGGCAGCCATCAGAGCTGTGGAAACGAGAATTTTCTTGAACATTTTTTTGGATGCAAAAAGTTAGCCTCAATCCTAAAATTGAGGAATTACCCACCTAAAAAGGTATTTTTAAACCCGGGCATCGGAATGCCCGGGACAAATAATCAAAAATTATTTGTAGAGGTCGTTGACAACGTCACGAGCAAACTTGTCCTGGGCCTTGATCAGGTCGCCGAGTTCCTTGTTGTCTTTGAAGTCGAGAGCCATACCGGCTTTCTTATGAGCTTCAATGACAGCAGGATCCTGCATGGTCTTCTTGAAGGCTTCAACGTAGTACTGAATGACTTCGGGCTTAGTTCCCTTCGGAGCAACTAAAGCACGAGCAGAACCGTACCATTCGGGGTAGAGGCCTTTTTCGCCGAGTGTCGGAACATTCGGGAGTTCAGGATCACGTTTGGTGTTGAAAACAGCCAGAACGCGAAGTTCGGGTTTGTCGCCCTTAACGAGCTTGGCAACGTCAGCAACCTTGGCGCAGGTGAAGTCAACTTCGCCCTGACGAAGAGCCAGCAGCTGGTCGGCTGTACCGCCGTAAGGAATGGCTTTGTACTTGAAGCCGGCGCTCTTAGCAAGCAGCTGAGCAGCAGTGTGGTTGGAAGCCTTGTTGCCGTTTGTGGAGGCTTTCAGGTTTCCTTTCTCTTTAGCGGCGGCAACGAGTTCTTCGATAGTCTTGTAGGGAGAATCGGCCTTAACAGCAACAACACCGGCTTCCGTCAGATGGTTGGCGATAGGAACGATGTCATTGATGGAGAAGGGAGCACCCGGCTGTGCAGCCAAAGTTGTGAATGTCGGCAGGTTGATGAAGCCGATGGTCTGGCCGTCGGGTTTGGACTGAACTAATTTTGTCCAGCCGATCTTGCCGTCAGCACCGGGAAGGTTCTGAATGATGATGGTTTTCGGAATGTACTTCTGGGCTTCGGTAGCAAGAAGACGAGCACCTGTGTCTGTGCCGGAACCGGCTTTGTAAGCAACGATAACGTTGACGTCACCGGTCGGTTCCCATGCCATAACTGTCATCGGCAGGGCCATAGCAACTGCAAAAGCTGCGAGTACTTTTTTCATTTCAAATATCCTCCTAAGGATGGTGATTTTTTTACTGCTGAACCCAGATCACATTTGCAGGATCATTTATCCGACAAATGACGACTCCGAATCAGTAATGTGGATATTAACCCACGCTTACAAATTTGGGAATAAAAATCTGTGAAATGGCTATCGAGTAGGGTCTCGCTGAATTCCAGCGAACCCCCTCTCACACCACCGCCCGTACCGGTCTGGTAGGCCAAGTCCCCTTGGTTTTACGGCGGTTTCTCAACGTTTTAACCTTTATAGCACCCTAACCACGACCAACCTCTTTGTTTGAGGAAGTCTGTGGTCAGAGTGGTCGCAAGAATGTGACTGTTGGATATTCGCCAATAACCGTTATCTGGAAGCTATACAAACCTGTACATTGCTTCTCAGTTCGCTCTTC
>Dunbar_p1__coassemble_1872_pt1 | contig 15149 bp, 15 predicted proteins | sample Dunbar_p1__metabat2_high_PE_026 | metagenome-assembled genome bin Dunbar_p1 | reverse complement strand
GGTTTCGGCCAAGGTATCCACGCCGCTAACCTTAGCGCCGTACTTCTCACCGATTTCCTGATAAGTCGAACCGATGGAGTTCGCCGTTGTCTTGCCCTTCAGATCATTAAAAGAATGGATGTCGTTATTGTCAGAACGAGTAATCAAAACAGTACGGTCATAGGCATAAGGCGTAGAAAAATCATAGGTTTTAGCTCTTTCCGGAGTAATGTCCACCCCGTTAATCACGAGGTCATATCTTCCGGAATCCATGCCGGCAAACAGACCGTTCCAGGGACCTTCTACGATTTTGGCCTTAACGCCTAACTTCTTTGCTAAATTCTGAGCGACTTCAACGTCATAGCCGACTAGCTTGTCTTTTTCATCGTGGAAAGAAAACGGCTGCCAATCTCCCTCTAGACCGACTTTTAGTTCGCCTGCAGATTTAATCCTAGCCAAGTGGTCCCGAGAGGCAGACGAAGAATTGCCGCTCGGTGCCTTATCGCAGCCGACAAGCATAAGAGAAGCGGAACCGGCCATAAACAAGCCAAGGCCGAACTTAACCAAAGAATTAAAATTATGTGTCATATCTTATTCAATAACTAAAAATTAAAGAGAATTCATCGCGTTTTCCGCTTCACGCTGTTTCTTGAAAGCTTCCAATGCCGAGCGCTGCGCTTCCTGTGAACCGCTTGCTAAACGAAGGAAAGCACGCGTACGTTCGTTTTGCGGATGTTCGAATATTTGTTCGGGACTGCCTTCTTCAACGATCAAACCATGATCCATAAAAATAACCCGGTTAGATACATTATGCGCAAAGCTCATTTCATGCGTCACGACAACCATGGTCATGCCTTCTCGGGCAAGCTGACGCATTACCTCTAAGACTTCATCCGTCAATTCCGGATCCAGTGCGGAAGTCGGCTCATCGAAATAAATGATTTCAGGATCTGTGGCTAGGGCTCGCGCAATGGCGACACGCTGCTGCTGGCCGCCCGAAAGCTCGCTGGGGTAAAAATTAGCTCTGTCTTCCAAACCGATCTTTCGAAGCAGCATCATGCCCTTTTTATTGGCGTCTTCTTTGCTCACGCCCCTGCCGAAAGTCAAGCCAAGGGTTATATTCTCGAGCGCAGTTTTGTTTCTGAAAAGGTTGTAGTTCTGGAAAACAAAACCGGTTTTTCTTTGAACCTCTGAGGCTTGTTCTCTTGTAGCAGCCTTGAGATCTATTGTTGTATCGTCCAGCGTTATGGAACCACCGTCTGCCCTCTCTAAGAAATTGATGCAGCGAAGCAACGTGGTTTTTCCTGAGCCGGAAGGTCCGAGAATTGAAACTACATCGCCTTTATAAACATCGATGCTGATATCTTTCAGGACTTCCAAGGTGCCGAAAGACTTTCTCACATGGCTTATGCGAAGGAGCGGATCGGTTTTTTCCATTATTTTGACTGCAAAAATGAATCGTTAGTTTGAGCCGTATTTGCCGAGTTTCTTTTCTCCACGGCGCTGGATGTACTCAAGAATCGTCGAGAAAATTAAATAAATGATGGCAACTTCAATGTACACCGCCATGGTTTCGTAGGTTCGTCCGGCAATTCTCTGAGCCTGAAAGAACATTTCAGCCACCGTGATGTTCGCCGCCAAAGAAGTATCTTTGACCATTGAAATCATCGAGTTGCCCAGCGCAGGAAAAGCCGTTCTGAAAGCCTGAGGCAAAACTACGTGCCACATGATTTGAAAATAATTCAGGCCGACGCAGCGTCCAGCTTCCATCTATCCCTGAGGCACCGACTCTAACGCACCGCGGATCGTTTCAGCGTTATAGGCACCTTCGTTGATTGAGAAAACAATCACAGCTGCAAGGAAGGCATCCACCATAATGCCGATACTCGGAAGTCCGAAGAAAACGACGTACAACTGGACAAGAAGCGGTGTTCCTCGGATCACCCAAACGTAAAAGCGGCAAATGTGGCGAAGGACCGGAACTTTAGAGTACTGGAACAATGCCACAACAACAGCAATGACCATGTAAAGGGCAAACGAAATGATCGTCAGAGGTATCGTTACTGTGATGCCTTTGAACTGTTACGCGACAGCATAGAATGACCATCTAACGACAATATTTTGGAATCAGAGGCAAAGGAATTCTTGGACAACTTGTAAAGCCTCCTACTCTCATTCGAGAACCCAGAGCTAATCCTTCTCGAACCTCCTCAGAGCTACTTTAGTCAGACGACTGAGAAAATTCCTCAAAAAATTCCGTCAGGATACCTGCCGATCTTTAATAATTTGCCTGTTTTACGAAATTGCGTATAATTCAGTTCTTCTTCGGAAAGGTGGCAGAGCGGTTGAATGCTCCAGTCTTGAAAACTGGCGATGAGCGATCCTCATCCGTGGGTTCGAATCCCACCCTTTCCGCCAATTTTTATGTTCCCCGATTCTCCCTCTTGAATATCCGCGAAAAATCCAAGTCATGGCAGGCATGTCATATCTGTTTATTTCAGACGTGGAGCTTGAAGTTTTCTACCGTTCCTTGGCCAAAACACCTCTCTAAAGATCTCAGTGCCTTAAGTTAGTCACTTTTCACCCAACTGGATTTTTGATTCATTGGAATTCGGAACATCTTGTTTTTCTAGAGATGCAACGTTCCAACAATGAGAAGGCCCGTCTCCGGGCCTATTGGTGTTTTCTTTCGCTTTCGCTAGTCAGCTTGAGGTTTTCGACCCAACCCCTCCGGAGAAGCTCCCTGAGCCAATGCCTGCTGACACACTCTCTCAGATCAACGCTTCATCGACACACCCGTTGCCGATGTCCCACTTAATCTAAGAAATGGAAAAAACTTTGTCAAGTGAGAGTCAAAGAAGCTTTCTGAGAAATTAAATAAAAACAAGTGACTAAATCGGTATTCCTGGATACCTGAAGAAAAGGCGCCTCTTTCGAAGCGCCCTCATGACTTAATCCAGGCTGTACCGAATCGGCACTTGAATCTTCATTCCTGCATTCGGAACATTAAAAGCCGTCCCGATAATTCGATCGCTCAAATCCTGAGAAGCGGAATCCAAAGGACCCTTTCCGGATTTTTTAATGACTGAGGCGCCGGTTACTTTGCCGCTTGGATCGACAGAGAATTCCACTAAGACAACGCCTTCCATACCGGCTCTTCTCGCGGCTTTCGGATAGCGTTTATGCTTTTCAACCAAACTGACCAGCATGGCCGTGATGCTTTTCTTTTTAACTGCCTGCTCAGCCGCAGCATGTCCCACTGATGCGGCCTTTCCTTCCGTCGATTCAGAGGCTTTTTGAGGGGCCGGATCTTTCTTTTCTACCTTGGGCTCTTTAACCTTCTTCACCGGTCTGGGCTTCTCTGCAGCTTTAGGTTTTGGCTTCTCAGGCTCAACCTTCTTCGGTTTAGGCTGCTCAACAGGTACCGAAGGCGGAGGCACCGGTTCTGCTTCAGATTCAGGAAGCTTTTCTTCTACAACCTTTTCAGGTTCAACTTTAAATTCCGACTCATCTGTAAGAAGTTTTTTAGGTTCTTCGATGACCGGCTGTGGCAGAGGTTCCGGAAGGACTTCCGGCGTTTCTTCCGGTTGGATTTCCTGAATCTGAGCAAAACTCAGTTCTATAGTCCGCGGCTGCTGAGCAGGCAGCGGAGCATCTGTCTTTAAAGTACAGCCTGCCCAGGCAACCGCACAGGCAAAGGCGGCCAAAGCAGCTTTTGAAAGCCGCTTGGCATTAAGTAATTCATTGTCTTTGCGTGAAGGGCTTAACATCTCAATTCTGCGGCGCAGCTGCTTTAGTACTGATTACAAAACGGCCTTCTCTATTAACTTTTGCTAAGTCGGCCAAATAAACAAAAGCTTCGAACGGGGCCTTCTCATCAACCATCAGGTTGAGCGTTCCGTCCGGATGCTCGGACAAGAAACGGGAAACTTCTTCTTTAGGGATTTCCTGATCGTTAAAGAAATACTTTCCGTCGGACTTCACGCTGATCACAAGCTCTGTCGTTTTCTTCTTGACCTCGGAATTCTGGGCCGCAGGCAGCACGACATCCAGCACAGGTTTGCTGAATGTCATGGTCATCACAAAAAAGATGACCAGCATGAAAATCACGTCAATGAGCGGCGTCAAATCCACCCGAGGCTCTTCTTCGAGTTCGTCAAACATATCTGTCTCTTAAATCTCAGGCGGCTTTTTGCTCGTCGTCTTCTAACCTTTGAGCGCAGCGGCAGGGTTCACGGCGGATATTTAAAGCTCGATAGCTATATTCAACGGCTTCGATTCGGAGCTCTTTTACCTTGAGCATCAGGTAGTAATAAGCCATCAAAGCCGGAATTGCGACCACCAGACCCATAACTGTTGTGATCAGAGCTGTCCAAATGCCGCCGGCAAGCATCGTCGGATCGGGAGAAAGGTTCTCAGAGATAGTGCGGAAAACCGCCACCATACCGACAACCGTACCCAGCAAGCCGAGAAGCGGAGAAACAGCGGAAATTAACTTGAGCCAAGTCAGCGCATTGTTCACAGGCTTGAAGTGCTTGTGGAACAGGTAGGCCACTTCGGCGCGGATGTCGTCTGAGTGAGCACCGTGCGTCATGACGATGTCGCGCACAATGCATTCCAAAGGATTGGTGCTCTCTCCGAAATAACGGCGGATACGCTCAGGCGTTGCCTTGTCCATTCCGTGGAAGTGCTTCTTGAATCGAGAAAGTACGCCTCTCAAATAGAGAAAATTCCAAACAGTAATATAAAGGGCAAAAACTCCGATAATCACCAATGCAACACCGGCGAATCCGATCAGGTTATAAATCTCTTTAAAGTCCATGTTTATTTGCCACTACGGAAGTTTTCAAGAAGCTCCAAGCCCCAGGCTCCGGCCTGAGCCTGATCTTCAGCCGTCGGATGTTTAGCGGCCTCATCAAGTCTTGCCTGGCGTTCAGGTGTCACCGGTTTAGCGCCGGGCATCTTGGCCATGGCGGCTAGGATTTTCGGATCGATCTTGCCCTGCCAAACGCGAAGACCCTTGAAGTTCTCGCACGGGAAAAGGCCCGCGACTTTATTAACCCAAGCCTGTCCGCGTTCGCTGTTGGGATCTCCGCCCATCGTTCCGAAGTAAGCAATAGGTTTAGCCTTGGCCTCTTTCTGGAATGCCTGCCAAACTTCATCCGGTGTCCCTTTATCGCACCAGAAACCGGCGAAGATAAAGTCGTAATCCTGAGGATTGACGTCCGCCGGCAGTTTTTTGAGATCAGCGCCGGGAATCGCTGAAGCGATGGCGCGAGCGATGATCTCTGTGTTTCCGGTAACGGTAGCGTATGCGACTAAAACTTTCATTCTTTTCCTCTTTTTAGGCTTTGTATTTCTGCTGGAGGGCAAGGAATTTTTCTTTGGCGCTTTCAATTAACTTGTGCTTTTCGCGGCCGACATACATCGAATAGGCGACGTCGCCGGAAGTTGTAAAGAATGCGGCGAAATGGCTTTCACGGCCCATGAACGGCATGGTCACAAAGCCGATCTCGGAAATGTCGCCGTATTTAAAGTGGCCTTGAAGCGGGCTCTTGCCTCCCATCAGATTGTAGTAGCCCATGGCTGCCTTGCCCGTCACGAGCTTGGTTTCAACTTCGATGACGTTGCCGTGTGCGGTCACGATGAAAGTAATTTTTTCCCATTCGGCAATGCGGCCCAAACGCTTTCGAAATCGGAACCCGGAGCAAAGGTAGCGGAACCTTCGGGCAAAAGGTGAGCTGCTTCCTGAGCTGTCACGGAGAGCGCCTGAGCAATCGTCTCCAGTGTTACGGGACGGCCGCTGTTTAAAAGTTCATTAATTGTGTTCTGCTGTTCAACGATTGTTGTCATAGGTTTTTCCGATTAACTTATTAAATAGTTGATGAAAGATTTGTTTTCTGAAGCGGTAGCCTGATTGCGCTGTCGCACACCATGTCCACAAGCTCCAAATCATGAGTGATGACAAGCACAGCTTTGCCTTCGTCAGAAAGCTGACGCAAGGCTCCGGCAATTCGATGAAGATTTGCACCGTCTAAGCCGCTTGTCGGTTCATCCAAAATAATGACATCCGGCTTTTTGGCAAACGCGCAGGCAATCACAAGCCTTTGCTGCTGGCCGCCGGAAAGCGAATGAGGATGACGGTCTCTGAGTTCTGTCAGATCAAAAAGCTGCATCAGCTCTTCGGCGGCTTGTTTGCCGCCGCGGCAGCCTGCGGCTTCCAGACTGGTCAGAAGTTCATCAAAAACCGTTCGCATGTACAGCTGGTGGTCGGCATTCTGCAGAACGACCGCGACATGTCTGAGGCACTCCTGAGGTTTAACCTTCTTGCCTCTTATTTCTAAAGTTCCTTGGGTAGGTTTATTTAATCCTGTGAGGATTCGGGCCAAAGTCGTTTTGCCGGTCCCGTTCGGACCGAACAGACCCGTAATTCCTTTACGCAGTTCCAGATCAGTCCCGTTGAAAATCTTATCTTTTCGCGGATAAGCAAAGGAAAGGTCGGAGATCTTCATGACAGTTTCTTTGCCGTCAGACAACGGCGGAAGCTCGTGTCTTTTATCTTCGACATCGACTTTTCTCAGGCCGTAGCGCGCTCTGACTTCGTCGCTCAGGTCATCAAAAGTTCCTTCCTGAACGATTCGGCCCTTTTCCATCACACAGACGCGGTCAGCTACGCCTTTTAACCAATACAGGCGATGATCGACAATGAGGACAGCAACGCCCTTCTCTTTTAAGCGAAGAATCTCTTGGGCCAAATCCATCGTAGATTCAGGGTCCAGATTTCCGGTCGGTTCATCCAGAATCAGAACCTGAAGCGGTTCCATCATCAGGGAAGCCAAGCCGACCTTCTGTTTTTGCCCCTGAGAAAGTTCATGAATCGTGTTCTTTAATACGGAATTCAAGCCGAAGCGCTGAGAAGTCTTCGCAATGAGATCACGGATCTTATCGGGATGCATGCCTCTGGACTCAGGCTTAAATGCCATTTCCTCTTCCACTCCAAGCGCAAAGAACTGGCTCTCCGGGTTCTGAAAGAGTGTTCCGACGCGGCTGCTGATCTCGTGCAGTTTCATCGTTTGATTGTCTTGTCCCGCGACGCGAACAGTTCCTTTAAGTTCGCCTCCGAAATAATGAGGGCAAAGACCGTTAATCAGGCGAATTAAGGTGGATTTACCGCAGCCGGATACGCCGGTGCAAAGCACTGCTTCGCCGGGACGAACCGTCAATGAAATGTCTTCAAGGGCGTTTCTATCGGAAAAAGGATAACGGTAAGTGATGTGATTCAGTTCGATCATCTCATTGCCGCCTTAATGTCGGTAGGAAAGTAAATTTGTAGTAAAACCGCTGCCGTGCAGATCAAAAGAACCAGAGTAATGGCCGTAATGTCATGTTTGCTAAATCCTCTTCTGTGCATAGAGCCCGATTTGCTGCCGGCGTGAAGTCCCTTAAGCTCCGCTGCAATTCCTAATTCGTCGCTGGTTTTAAGTGCTCTGAAAAGGAGCGGCGTAAAAAGCAGGCGGGTGGTGCGAATCGGATGAATCGTGCACTGCCAAGGATTGATCTTGAAGCCCCTGATCTTCAGAGATTCCCAGATTTGTTTCACATCTCCGGCAAACGTCGGAATAAAACGAATAATCACAGCGGCTGGAAGATAAATAATGAACGGGAGCTTGAGCTGCTGAAGACCGTTCAGAATGTTCTGCAGTCTGCCTGTAAAAGCCATCGGCAGAATTGTGTTCATCACTGTCAGGGCTCTCAGGAACGGAATGCACAAAGAACCGAGTTCCAGGCTTTTGCCCATGGAAGGAATGAAGAGCGCCAACACAGAGGCAAATCCGAGGGACAAGGCCATCATCAGGAGAGCAACGGCATAGCTTACAAAAATCAGTTTGTTGCGGCCGAGCGCAAACAAGTAAAGCAGCGACGTCGTGAAAAGCAGCAGCTGTGAATTCAGGGAAGAAAGCGCAATCGTCATCACTGCTGCTAAGGCGGCGATGAGCATTTTGCTGCGAACATCCAGCCGCGTTAAAACATCAAATTTAGAAGCGGACGATGCCTGCATGTCTTAATTCCTTCATTGAACGGTAACCCGTATAAAGACCGATTAAAGAACCGGCATAACCGATCAAAACGATCGGGAGAACAACTGCCATCAGGGCCGGAGATTCGCGCATCATGAGATAGGACACTGCGAGCGACAATCCTTTGGAAAGGAAGTCAAAGCAGCCGACGCCCCAGAAGACGGCACCTTTCCATCCGAGGCTTTTAACAAACTTCATGACTGCTTCGGAGACTAAAGCGGCTACCAGCATGGGCGGAATGAGTGTGACATTTCCGCCCAAGAGCAGAAAGTTCACCAGCGCGCTTACGATCACAAAGAGGCTCAGCGTTCCGGGCTGACGCACTTTGTAAAGCATGATCACAAGCAGTGTGGTGAAAACCACATTTTTAAGCAGAAGGCTGACAGGATTCATTCCTCCGCCCACCATAGCGATTAAAACCGTGGAGAGTTTTGCGGTCGCGGCAAAAACTCCGATTACCACGAGGTCACGAGCACCCCAGCGGTCACCGAACCTTCTGAGCCAAGAACGGCCCTCCTTTCTCTCCAATGTCATTTCCGTCATGCTGTTTCCCGTTGAAATGAATCCTTATTACTGCTTAGTACTTCGCGCTCAGCTTGAAGTTGAAGTGGCGTCCGGGTTCGTAGATCGAATCGCCGTAGGAATAAAGCTGGTTCGTAATGTTGATGGCCTCAGCACTGACCATGTAACGCTTCTGCGGACCAAAGTGATAAGTGGTCGCAAAGTTAAGCGTTGTATAACCGGCAACACGGGTCGTCTCACTGGTATTCGGTGAATAAGACTTAGATGCCGTCTTGCTTCTGAGGTACGTATCCGTATTCCAGCGGCCGTTAAAGACTTCGAACTCCGTCTTGACACCGTAGCGAGCCGTGAAACCGGCAACTCCGGAATCATAGGTAGAAACTCCGCTGCCCCACTCGGTCTTTCTGCGCAGCCAAGTCATGCTGGCGTAAGGGAAAATGTGGTTCGTCGGCTTAAAGTTCACGGAGAGTTCGGCACCGAAGGTTTTAGCCTTGTCGGCATTCTCGTAGGTGTACTGAGATTTCGTACCAACATCGGGATAGATACGAATAGTAGAAATGTAGTCATCCGCGAGGTTGTAGAACAGAGCGAAGTCTGCCTCAACAGCGCTTCCTGCATAACGAGCCCCAATTTCAAAGTTGTTGGACTTCTCGGGCTTAAGGTTCGGATTTCCAAAGATCGTTCCGCCGCCCATGCTATTCATGAGATACTTTTCCTGAAGATTCGGAACACGGAAGCCCTGAGACCAACCGGCTCTTAACGAGGTATCCGGGAGGCCGGTCCAGTTCAAACTCAGGTTAAAGACAGGACGGCTGTTTCTATCGCTGCCGGTTTTACCTGCAGATCCGTCGTCAAAGTTTTTATATTGACCATTTCTATCAAAACCATTGAGGCTTGCAGAGGCTTTACTGAGCTTAGAGTTGACCCAGGTATAACGAACACCATAATTAACCGTAAAATCCATCGGCAAAGATGTTTCCATGGAGGCAAAAATTGCATTCGTGGTTTCTTTGCCTTTGTTAAAACGATGGGTTTGTGTATCGCTCATAAGCATTGATCTCATAGACATGGAAGAGCGGGCATCGGTATCGGCTTCCAACTGATCCTGAACAAACTCATAGCCGGTAATCAGGAAATTCGATTCTCCCAGCTGCCAGTCAGCCTGAAGACTTGTACCGTAAGTTTTGATACGGTTATCCGCAAGTGAATCTGTTATAACCTTCGCAGTAGGGAATGGCGACACCAAAACGTAATTTCTCATGTTCTTATGGTTCTTCTGCCAATAGCCGTCCCAACGCAAACGGGTGAGGTATTCGTTAAGGTTCTTGCCCTCTGCAAACAGAGCGACCTTGTCTCGCTTCCACTTCGGAATACGAACAAAGAATTCGCTGTTCGGATCTTGTTCATATTCCCAGCTGGAAGAATTGATGTCGCTGTCAAAAGTATCCGCACGCAGACCGGCTGTGAAATGCTCATTGAAGTCGTAACTCAGGAAAGCAGAGGCATTTTTCTGACGGAAGTCCGTACCCTTCTGGTATCCGAGCGGAGTCTTGATGTTGCCGTGACTCTGATAACCGGCATCCAAATGGTAGTTCAAACCTTTGTAAGTTCCGCCGAGAGAAATCGTTTCCGCCCAGCCGTGACCTGCGCCGTTCCTTGCAACGGATCCTTCGGCTTCAAACGGTTTCTTAGATCCCTTCTTCGTGATGATGTTTACCACACCGCCCAAGGCGTCGGAACCGTAAAGTACGGAAGCCGGTCCTTTGATCACTTCAATGCGCTCAATAGAGCTCGGATCGATAAGAATCGAAGCGCCGGACATGGATTTCTGTTCGGAAATCTTCTGGCCGTCAATAAGAGTCAATGTTCTGAAAGTATCTTCACCGCGGATGGAAACGCGTTTTAAGCCCTGAGAACCGGCGTTATTGACCATGACGCCGGGAATGTCTTCCAGAAGCTCGCCCACGTTGCGGGCGGCAGATTCCTGGATTTCCTGGTTGGTTACGACCGTCACTGCCATCGGAACTTCGAGAAGCTGCTGTTCAACGCGTCCGGCAGTTACCGTCACTTCAGAAGTCTGAACGGTTTCTTCGGCCTGAAGTGCGAGCGAGCAAAAAGTCAATGCGGCTGCGGCCGTCAATTTGAAAGTAAGATTAGTGGTCATTTTGTCTGAGATTTGAAGTAGTCGAGGATGTGCTGAGTCATACGGCCCTGCCAGAATTGGCCGGGAACCGTCAGTTCAAAACGGTTTCCGACGGGGGCAAGGAGCCCTGCTTCAGTCCAGTTATCGATCAATGGATTCCACAAAGTTGCAAACTTCTCAGAAAACTCGTGAGCCAGTTGGGAAGGGTTAAAGAAATTCAATTCAAGCTGCTCAGCGACCGCACGTCCCAGTTCCCAGAACAGAGGCGGTTTGGTCATCATGGCAATTGGTTTGACACCGCTTTCGACAGCCTTGGCCCAAGCATCCGGCTGACGGTGCTGCATGAAGCCGTAACCGCTTAAGTTGCCGCCGGCGCCGGGACCGAAAGCTAAACAATCGGTACGGGTCTTTGCGTAGTAGTTATAAAAATTTCGTTCACGGGTGTTTGAAGCCCAATGGGAGATGGAAAGACGCTTCCAGCCTGCTTCATGCATGCTTTGCACGGCTTCCTGGAACATCGCAGCGCGAAGTTCATGATCCGGTCCGGGAGGAAGTTTGCCGTTCTGAATATATTTATAAAGAGGAGACTTCTCAAACACGCGGAGCTGGTAGCAGTCGATGCCGTCAAGGTTAAGCTCTCGGCCAATTCGTAAGTCTTCTTTCCAAGTTTCCAAGGTCTGGAACGGAAAACCGTGAATCAAATCAATCACGATTGCGGCCTGATCGTAGCTCATCAGTTTTTCAAGCTGACGGATCAGAGTTTCCTTATCCGAACGTCGGCCGACGGCCTGACGGATCTTCGTATCAAAGCTCTGAACACCCAAAGAGAAGCGATTGGCGCCGCCTGCTAATGCAGCTTCCATTTTGTCGGTCCCGAAACCGGACAAACGGCCCTCGTAAGTGATTTCACAGTCGTTGGCGAGCGGAAGGTAGCGACGAACAGCTTTAATGACTCTTTCAATATCAGAGGCTTCTAAAGCAGTCGGTGTGCCGCCGCCGAAGTAGACGGCGTGGACGGGCTCGCCCTTCTGCACCGGTTTATCCGACCAAAGCTGAAGTTCTTTGATCAGCGTATCGGCAAATGCTTTGCTTTCTTCTTTATTGCGATACGGCTTGATATAGAACAAGCAATAGAAGCAGCGGGTTTCACAGTAAGGAACGTTGATATAGGCCACCGTTCTGCGTGTACGAGGCTTAGAGACAAGTAGATCGCCGGCATTTCCGTAGACAACAGCATGGAGCTGTCCATTCCCGGATGGATATCAATCTTTTCGGGAAAAGCTTCGACAATAGGATTCTCAGAAACTTTGGCCAGCCAGCGGCTGATGTCGTCTTGCCCTTTGCTTTGGAAGGCATTAAACATCGGGACTGCTTTCTGTCGGTCAGTGTGTTGTGCTTGCATAATGCTAAAATATTGTATTGATAATGATTATCATTTGAATAAATTTAGCACTAAGACAATTTTAATACAAATGATTATCATCATCGTTTACCTGAATCCTTGTAATCAATATGTATAAAAATTTAACCGGTTCGGATTGATCTGAATTTTTATTAACCATTTGAGACTTTCGTTTAAAACAGTAGTTTGAAGAATGGTTAATCTTTGAATAAAAACAGACAAAAGGAAAAAATTCGTGACTGAATTTAATATTCCGGCACTTCAAATTGAACATATTTCGAAGTCTTTTAACGCCGGTAAAAATCCAAAAAAGGCCCTTTCGGATGTGAGATTTTCGATTGAACAAGGCGATTTTTTCGGCCTGCTCGGCCCTAACGGAGCCGGAAAAAGCACTTTGATCGGTGTACTGGCCAAGACTGTAACGCCTGACAGCGGAAACGTTTCTGTTTTAGGTTACGACATTCGCCGTGACTGGCAGCAGTTCAAAATGGCGATCGGCATCGTCCCGCAGGAAATTACTTTCGATCCATTTCTGAGTGTATGGGAGACATTAAGACTGCAGAGCGGATATTTCGGCCTGCGTCACAACGATAAGTGGCTCCACGAACTGCTTGAGGTTCTGGATCTTGCCGATAAAAAGAAAGAAAGCGTCATGCGCTTGTCCGGCGGTATGAAACGCCGCGTTCTAATCGCCCAGGCGCTTGTCCATAAACCGCCTCTGATTGTGTTGGATGAACCGACAGCCGGGGTCGACATCAACCTTCGCCATTCGCTTTGGACCTTTATGGAAGAACTAAACCGCAAGGGACACACGATCATTCTGACGACCCATTACCTTGAAGAAGCAGAACGACTCTGCAGAAATGTCGCCATGCTCAATCACGGACGCATTGCGGCCTTAGAGAACACACGCGATCTTCTGAAGGAATACTCAAAAGACCGTGTTGTTTTTACCCTTTCGGCTCCTCTGCCCTCGGACTTTCCGATTCAGGTAGAAAAGCTTCAGGACGGATTCTATTGCCTGAACTACGACACCCCAGAAGGTTTAAGAATCCTGCTCGACGAGCTTCATAAGCGAGGCTTAGAGCCCGAAGGTTTAGAACTCGGCAAAGCCAATCTCGAAGAAGTCTTTATGAGAATTACCTCTAAATGAAATTCAAAATAGAACCTCAGCCTTACCGTCCCGGAGCTTCTTTTCTTACGCTTTTGGAAAAAGAGATTCTCCGATTCAAAAAGATTGCATTGCAGACGATTTTTGCACCGGTTCTCATGGGACTTTTGTATTTATTGGTTTTCGGTCAAGTTTTGGCTGGCAAAATGCCGACTTTTGACGGCGTGAATTACCTGCACTTCCTTGTTCCCGGCCTCGTAATGATGACGATGCTGCAGAACGCTTTCGGAAACAGCTCTTCTTCAATGCTGTCTTCGAAGATCATGGGGAGCCTGATCTTTATACAGCTGCCGCCGTTTGCCGGCTGGGAGCTGTCATTAGCGATGATCGGCGCTTCCATTGTCCGCGCCTTAATTGTCGGCGCAGGCGTCCTCTTGGCTTCTTTCCTCTGGTCTCCGCCCCCGATGGATCATCTTCTTTGGATTTTGGTTTTCGGGTTTATGGGAGCAGCGCTTATGGGCTCTTTGGGATTGATCTGCGGACTTTGGGCTGATAAGTTTGATCAAGTCGGTGCGTTCCAGAGTTTTGTCATTCTCCCGCTGACTTTCCTTTCGGGTGTCTTTTACTCGATTAACCAGCTGCCGCCGATTTTCCAGACGTTATCGAGATTCAATCCGTTCTTCTACATCATTGACGGATTCCGCTACGGGTTCTTTTCTCAGAGCGACTTCAATCCCTGGATAAGCCTCTCGGTCGTAACGATATCTGGACTAGCGGCTGCAGGATTTGCGACTTACTTGATGCAGATCGGATACAAAATCCGAAAATAAAGATCTGAAAATGTTTCAAAGCCTGTCTGTGTTGATTTGCAGACAGGCTTTTTTGTATTCAGAACGATGAAAATTATGAAAGCTTCAGAAGATAAAGTTTCCGCTCATAAGAACATCGGCATTAGCGATTGTTGTTCATAGACTGAAGCTGATTCCTTCCCTGCTCCACCAATAGTGCTTGTGCCACGGAATGATCGACGCAGACTTTTCCGACAGGCTGAAGCAGCGTGCCAAGCGATTTCGCCATGACAATCGCAACCGGAATACCGATAACGCTGCAGAAACAGCCGATGATCTGAATCAGCGTCACGATCGCCATCGGTATACCTAAGAAAATGATGTAGACAGATTTAAGAATGAGGCCGTAGGTTTGCCAAAGAATGTTTTTGTCCGCCTCGCCTTCCAATTCCGATTTAGAAACCATGTCATACGAAAAGGGCAGAAGAAGAAACTTGGAATACTGAATTAGGCCGAGGCCGATCGGCGCAGCGATGATGGTTACGACGAACAAAAGACCGATTAAGAAAACAATGGCTGCCGTAACGAAGCCTAAGAACGGAAAGTTCCAAATGATGTTGCCAAGTGTACGCATCAGTGAATCCAACAAAAAGTAATAGATGACGAGGACGAGTATTGTACATTCAGGTCTTCAGCCAAAAATGAGAAAAAGACCACAACTAACCCGCCTACTCGTCTATCTAAAACAAATCAACTTTTTGAAGCTTCAAAAGGCTTCTCTCTCAGAGTCAGGAGCAAAAGATGTTAGGTACCAAAAAAATCGACAGGAGAACGCTGTGTTCTGCCTGCCGTTTTCCCAATGATTGCACGCTAGGTAAGATTGCATCGTCTAGGAAGAAAAAACTTATTCACTACATATCTTGATTAATTAAATGGGATTTTCAAATTTTAATAACGATATTGCTTTGGAATCAACGTTTCCGCTCAAAAACTGACAAATCTGTCGTAAAAAAGCAAAAAACAAACGGAGAGAAGGAATCTAAAACGAACAAATCCCCACTTTTTTGAATTGGCTCTGTTCAGAGTAAGTATTGATATTAGTTGTCGCGCCTCCATTTAAGGGGTA
>Dunbar_p1__coassemble_1223_pt1 | contig 51080 bp, 46 predicted proteins | sample Dunbar_p1__metabat2_high_PE_026 | metagenome-assembled genome bin Dunbar_p1 | reverse complement strand
CGAAGAGCGAACTGAGAAGCAATGTACAGGTTTGTATAGCTTCCAGATAACGGTATGCGCTGCCAGATCCTTAGGATGAAGGGGCAGTCCGTGCTCTTCTATGTAGTGCCGAGAGGCGACCGGAACGTATACATTGCGTCCGCGGGAGAACGACACAATCCGCGGGTCTTTTGATTTAAAGCTTGCGACGGAAATGTCGGCTTTGTACTGAAGAATGTCCTGAATATTTCCGCCTCCGACGATGTCAAAGACAATCTCAGGGTACTGGGAGTTAAATTCCATCAGCATCGGAATATAGACTGCAACAGAGCCCGGTGCTAAAGAAAGACGTATTTTGCCCGCCATGCCGGCTGAACTTTGCGTTAGTTCTTTGACCATTTCCTCGTGCTGAAGAAGGATATTTGAGGCATGTTCGTAGGCGATTTTGCCTGATTCCGTAAGCTGAAGCGGTCTGGTCACTCGGAGAATGAGCGTCTGTCCTAGGGCGTTTTCCAGGGAAGTCAGAGCGCGGGAGACCGTCGAGACTTCTACGTCAAACTCTCCGGCAGTATCAGAAAAGTTTCGGGTATTGCACAAACTGCAGAACAAGCGCCATGCACTGAGGTCGTCTAGTTTTGACATGATGAGAGAAAAAAGGAATCGAGGATCTGTACATACTTTCTAACAAAAGCGATAAATACGCAAGTACTTTGCGCAAAACGCAAAGTAGCGTTTCCGATTTCGCCTGTCGATTTTGAGAGCTGACAATCAAAATAACGAAAAACAACCTCAAAACATAGGAGACAAAACAGATGACAGTCAGAGACGAGTTCTTCTGGTTAGGCGAAATTAATAAAGCCACCCTCGTGATCAACTCTCGTCAAGGTCTTTTGCCGATGCCAATTGCTAAAGAAGCGGCCAAGGCACTCCGTGAAGTTTTAGCTGACGGAGACGCTGATCCGACGAAGAGAGCTAAAACTTACATCACGTTTGAACCCTTAATGCTCAAAAAAGCGGATCCGGTCATTACTTTGATGCACGCCGGACGTTCCAGTCAGGATATGCATGCGACTTATCGCTCCGCTATCCTCAGAGACCATGTTCTCGAAGTCGGTGATGCATTAAACACCGTGCTGGAAACAATGACGGACCTGGCAGACAAAAACCGTGAAACCGTCGTCCCCAATTACACCAATGGCGTTGCCGCTCAGCCGAACAGTTTGGCACACTATCTGCTCGCATTTTTGGCCGGTTTCAGCCGCGATGCTCAGAAGCTTCGCCAATTTTATGTTCGTCTGGACCGCTGCCCGATGGGAAGCACCGTTTTAAACGGCACTTGCTGGCCGCTTGATCGCCAAGCAATGTGCGAACGCCTGGGCTTTGAAGCCATTGCGGAAAATGCCTACGATGCAACTCAAGTAGGTCAGAGCGATCTGCCCGTAGAATTCGCAGCGATCCTTACCGGTATTTGCCTGCACATCAATGTTTTCCTGGAAGACTTGATGGTTCAGTACGCTCAGGCTCGTCCCTGGATTCTTCTGCAGGAAGGCGGAGACAACACCTATGTTTCTTCTGCTATGCCGCAGAAACGCAATCCCGGCTTAGTGAATAACTGCAGAACGGAATCTTCTTCCGTGATCGGCGAAGCTCAGGCCGAGTTCTTCCGTGCTCACAATCTCCAGAGCGGCATGATTGACCCGAAGAATCAGACACTCAACAGTGCTCTGGCTCTTCATGCGGTTAAAGTTCTTACTATGTTTAACCGAGTTCTCAAAGCACTCGTGATCAACAAAGATCGTGCATTAGAAGAACTTAACAGCGACTGGACGGCCAGCCAGGAAGTTGCCGACCGCCTGATGAAGGAATACGGCGTTCCGTTCCGTATCGGCCACCACGCTGCCAGCCACATTGTTTCCTATGCTCGCGCCAACAACATTCTTCCGCTCGACTTCCCGTACGCCAAGATGCAGGAAATCTACAAGGAAGTCATCGAGAAAGAATTCCCTGAAGGCGATCCGAAGTTCCCGATGAGCGAGGAAGAATTCAGAGAAGCATTAAACCCTGTTTCTATCGTTCACAACCGTAAGACACTTGGCGGACCTCAGCCCGCTGAGCTGGAAAGAATGCTCAAAGAGCAGACAGCCGAAAACCATCTCAACGAACAATGGGTGGCTGACAAGAAAGCGTTTATCCAATCTTCCCTCGATAAATTAAATAAAGAATTTGAAACCTTAGGAGAATAATCATGACAGTACTTCTGCCTTGGTTTGCCCTGGTCGTCACTGTTTTGGCGGGCTGGGCAATCATTAAAAGATTGTCTACTTCTATGGTCCTGCTGTTTGCCGGCTTGGCCATGATCAGCTTTGCCGTGATCTGCGGTGTTCACGGTTTTCTGCCGAAGGGTGTTAAGCCTTCCGGATTCGTATGGTTCGATATTTTCGAACTGCTTCGTTCTATCGCAACTAAACAGACTTCCGGCATCGGTCTTTTGATTATGGTCGCCGGCGGTTACGCTGCCTACATGGACAGAATCGGCGCTGCTCACGCTCTGGTTCGCGTTTGTGTTAAACCTTTGGACGCACTGTCTTCCGCGTACCTTGTGCCGTGATCGGTACATCCGCCGGTATGACCTTAGGGCCAGCCTCCGGTACTGCTAACCTTGCTGCTCAGACAGCCGGTTTGGATCCGATCATCTACTTCGTTCAGTGCCAGCTTCCGGTTGCCATCCCGACTTTGATCGTTGTTGCTATCTGCCATTACTTTGTTCAGAAGTACTATGACAAGAAGAACGACGACGTCTATTCTGACGCCATCCTGACCAAGAAAGACGACCTTCGCAATGTTCCCGCCTGGTACGCTATCCTTCCGGTCCTTCCGATCGCATTGATGATCATCTTCAGTAAGCTCGTTTATTCTGCTGTTAAGCTCAATACCATCTCTGCTCTGCTTCTCGTTTGGGTCCTTACTGTCATCATTGAACTCATCAGACGCCGCGATTACAAACCGGTTCTTGCCGACGGTGCCTTCATCTTCAAGGCCATGGGCGGAATGTTCTCCTCCATCGTTGCTCTGATTATCTGCGCTGAATTCTTTGCTACCGGCCTGAAAGTTACAGGTTTAATCTCTGCACTGATTACACACGCTCAGGGTATGGGTTTAGGCCTCAACGGTATGACAGCCGTGCTTACAGCTGTTGTCGGTATCGTGACATTCCTGACCGGTTCCGGTGTCGGTGCCTTCTCCAGCTTCGCAGCTCTGGCTCCTGATGTTGCCAGCGGTCTGGGCGGTTCTGCTGCTGCCTTCGTTACCCCGATGCAGTTCGCTTCCGGTATGCTCCGCGCCATGTCTCCTGTGGCAGGCGTCATCATTGCGGTTGCCGGTGCTGCCGGTGTCTCCCCGATGGCCATCGTTCGCCGTACTTGGATCCCGATGCTGGCCGGTATGATCACCGTCGTCGTCGCCAACGTAGTTTTCTTAGGCTAACTATCTGAACACACGGGCCCGTCGGAGAATCAAATGAAAAAAATCCTCATTCCCGCTTTAACCGCTGCGCTTTTGTGTTCTTCCGCCTTTGCTCTGGAAAACTCGGTTGCTCCGAAAGTTACCGATATTAAAAATCATTCCCCGAAAACCGGCCTGATCGTCGGCAACTCCTACAGCTTCTACAACTGCGGTGTTCACGGTTATTTAAGAGGGCTGACACGCGAAAACAAACAAGATTGGAAAGCTCGCATTGTCACGATCAGCTCCGGCCGTCTTTCTTATCATGATGTAGAGCAATACATGGGTCCTCATGAGATGGATCCCTATGTCAAGAAGGACGAGAAGGGCAACCTGATCAATCCGATGTTTGACGTGGTCATTCTGCAGGGCATGTCCACAGAGCCGATCGCAGAAAAAAGCATTCCGACATTCAAGAAATTCCTGAAGCAGCACGTCGCCACAGTTAAGGCAAAAGGAGCCGAACCGATTGTGGTTGATACCTGGGCTCGTCAGAACAAGCCCGAAGACACTAAGAAACTGGCAGATTCAATCATTTCAGCGGCCAATGAAAGTGATGCGATCGTTTTACCGGTCGGATTGGCCTTTGCCGAAAGTCTGAAGCAGCGTCCGGACCTGGTGATGCATCAAAAAGATAAAAGCCATCCGACGGCAGCCGGTTCTTACTTATACGGCGCAATGCTTTACGGACTGCTCTTCAAGAAGAGTCCCGAGGGGATGGCTTATTTGGGTGAATGCGAGAAACCTCTGAAACCAGAGGATGCCAAGTTCCTTCAAAAGCTGGCCTGGGATGTTCTTACTGACTTCTATGGGTGGAAGAAGTAAATAAGCTGTACTCTCCCAAAGCTTGCGGTCTTTGCTGATCAAATCAGTGAAGACCGTTTTTTAATGCTTCTTGCGGAAGGTTGACCTGTTCTGGAAGAGGCTGTTTAAACGACAAGGCTAAGTGGACAAGGCTCACGCCGATCGAAGGCCAAACAAGATCGAGCCATTTCGGGGCACCGTTATGAAATACGGCTTCATAGTCTTTGAGCGCGCTCTTTAGCCCGTGTTTGCTGTTATCGGAGGAATATCCGTTCTGCTGCAGGAGTTTTTCTAAAAGCGTGCTGTAATCCAACCCGGAAGATGAGCGGTTAGCCAGCGGGTCCATTTCGATATCAGACATTTTTTATCCCAAAAATAAAGCCTCCGCGGCGAACGGAGGCTTATAACTATAGGCTTTTAGGAAGCCCGATTTGAATTACTGCTGTGCAGACTGGGGAGCCGGAGCCTGAGCAGGAGCTTGAACCGGAGCTTGTGCAGGGGCAGCTGCCGGAGCCTGACCGGTTGCACCGACTTCAGGGGCGTAAATCATCATCGGGGCATTGCCCATCATCTGACCGTTGCCCATCATCATGCCGTTAGGAACGATTTCGATCGGCTGGGCCTGTACTGCTCCCGGAGGAAGCTGGTTGTTGGCTTGAGGAGCGGCCGGAGCTGCTTGCGGTGCCGGTTGAGGAGCGGGCTGAGGAGCAGTCTGAGGGGCTGTCTGAGGTGCGACCTGAGGCGCTGCCTGAGGAGCAGGAACAGCCTGCGGTGTCGGGCCTAAGTCGTCATCGGGAGCCTGCTGCTGGGCGTTGCCGTTGCCTTGGAGCTGCATGAAAACGCCGAGCTGGCCGGCGATGTAGCCTAAAGCGACAAGAGACTGATCACGAGTGATGGTCTTGCCGGTCTGGGCTGCACGAGCCTGAACAAACTCACTGGCTCTGTCGAGTTCTGTCTGGGTGACCGGAAAGTCTCCAAACTGCATGTGACCCATGGTGGCTAACTTGCCGATGACTTCACCGGCAGGATTTGTCGGTGCTTGTTGGTCGGGCTGAGGAGCAGTTTGCTGGGCGAATGCAGATACGGAAAAGCTCAGTGCGACGGCACTGAGAGCAAGGGTTAATTTTCTAAGAATCATGTTATTTCTCCACTTCAAAAGCTAGAGAAACTATACTCCGTAAAAACCCTTAGATAGTGAGTTAACTCCTTGATTCTTACTCAATATGGTGAAAATGCATGCCTACTTTGACGCGCTTTTAGGAAGTGTTTTTAGTGCGTCAATCACGATGTCCTGAGTAAGAAGCTCCGGGAGGATTTTTGCAGTTCCGTCCGGAGAGTAGAGCAGGTAAAGCGGGACGCCGGTTCGGCCGAAGGATTCCAAAGTCTTAGAAATTTCAGCGTTCCGATTGGTCCAGTCGGCAATAAGAAATTTAACGTTGTGCTCTTTAAAGGCTTTCTGAACATTTTCCCTATCCAGCACGGCAAGTTTATTTGCCTGACAAGTCACGCACCAGGAAGCCGTGAAGTCGACAAAAACCGGACGTCCTTCATCAAGGGCAGTTTGGACAGCCGTCGGGGACCAGGCGTCGGCTGTGCTTACTTCGACAGGTGCACGCTCAAGCAGCGGAGAAGCGGCGAGGGCATATGCGCCGGCGCCGAGGATAAAAGCCAAAGCCATGAAGCCTTTTGAAGCTGCTTTGCCGAACTGCAGGCGGCCGTACAAAATCAAAGCGACTGCTAAAAGTACAGCAGCGCAGAGATAGACTCCGAGTGCCGAGAGCGACACTTGCTGCCAAAGAACCCAGAAAAGCCAAAGTGCGGTAAGGGCCATCGGAACGGCCATGATTGTTCTGAATATACCCATCCAACGCCCCGGGCGCGGCAGCCAGGCAGTCAGGCAAGGGAACAGCGCCAGCAGAAGCCAGGGGAGGCTCATGCCAAGACCGAGGCAAACGAAGACGACAAAGGATTCCAGTGCAGAGGCAGAAAGTGCGTAGCCTAAGGCGGCGCCCATGAACGGGGCCGTGCACGGGGAGGCAACGACGACGGCCAGGATACCGGTTGCAAAACTGCCGGCCAGGGAGGCACCGGAAGTCTGACCCGTAGAGGCAATTCTTACGCCGGAAAATTCAAAGGCGCCGGCCAAGTTCAAGGTGATCGTGACAAAAAGGAGCGCCAGCAACGCTACAAACCAAGGCGACTGCAGCTGGAAGCCCCAGCCGACGGAGGCTCCGGCCGCTTTTACGGCGATCAAGGCGCCGGCTAAAAGCGTCATGGAAATGAGGACGCCGAGAGTAAAAGAAAGACCGTGCAGTGCCAGCTTCCCGTCTTTGCGATGCTCAACGAGGCTGAGCATTTTCAATGAGAGAACGGGGAAGACGCAGGGCATCAGATTCAGAATCAAGCCGCCGAGGAAAGACATTCCGGCTGCAAGCCAAACCGTTAGGTTGACGTCCGTGTTGTCAGAGGAAGCCGACGGGGGTGTCAGGGTTCCAGTTACTAAAACATGAGAGAAACTGCCGGACCAGCCGCCTTTAGCGGGGCCGCCGTCAGCGGCAAAGACGCCGGATAAAGTGTCACCGGCTTTCAGTTCTTCCGTGCCTTGAAGTCGGACAGTGACTTCATCGCCGTTTTTAGATACCGATTGAGGTGCTTTGTAGTCAACAGCTCCTTCGCCTTCGGTAAATACATAAAAATGATTGAACGGTTCTGAAGTTTTAAATGTGACGGATAAAGCGTGATTAGAAGTGTCGACCTTTGCAGAGACCGTTTTTAACGGAGCCGGCGTTAAGCCTTCATTTGTTTGAAAGAGACCGGCGTTCGGAGAGGGAGCCGGTTCAGTTTTCGAGACTTTAACGGGAACGTCGAACGAAGCACTTCCCGGAATGCATTGTTCCGCGCACATTAACCAGGAGACATTCGCTTTTGCGACGTAATCTCCTTCCTTGGCAGATGCGGGAACGGAAATTGAAACGGGCAGAAGAACAGAGTCTTCGTATCCGAAGTTGGTGAGATCGCCGACGACATAAAGATTCGGCGTTGGCCATTGAATCTGGCCTGCTTTCCAGCCCTCGGGAAGCGTCCAGTCAATGGTAGTCGAAAGCCCGGTGTCACCGGGCGTTTTCCAATAAGTGTGCCAGCCGGGCTCTTGGGTCAGCAGAACGCCTAAGCGGATGGAGCTTCCGGGCTGGACGGACGTTGCTTGAGAGATAAGCTCGGCTTTGACCGCTTCGGTTTTCTTCCAAGGAAGAGCCTGTGCGTTTAGAGCAAAGACGGCAAAGAAAAGTAAAAGGAAGCGCAAAAGCCAAGCAAATCTCATAACAACAATGTATCTAACTGAACAAATTAACCATGTACGCGTTTGACTTCGGCAAAGGCCTTGTCAGCCGCTTCGAGCGTGCGAGCGATAACGGAGTCGTCATGGGTAATGGAGACGAAACCGGCTTCGTAAATGCTCGGAGCCAGATAAACACCGTTATCGAGCATGGCATGGAAGAAAGTCTTGAAGCGATCGGCATCGCATTCCATGACTTCTTTGAAGGAGGTTGGGCATTTTCCGCGGAAGTAAATGCCGAACATGCCGCCGATGCTTTGGGCAGAGAAGGCCACGCCGTGCTTCTTAGCCATCGCGCCTAAGCCCTTGACGAGCTTGGCGGTCTGTTCGGAAAGACGCTTGTAGAAACCGGGCTGCTGAATTTCATGCAGCGTGGCAAGACCGCAGGCAACGGCGACCGGGTTGCCGGAGAGGGTGCCTGCCTGATAGACGGGGCCCAACGGAGCAACGCAGTTCATGATGTCGCGTTTACCGCCGAAAGCTGCAACCGGCATACCGCCGCCGATGACTTTACCGAACATCGTGATGTCCGGATCGATGTGGTACAGAGACTGGGCGCCCCCGAGTGCAACACGGAAACCGGTCATGACTTCGTCGACGATGAGAACGGTTCCGTGCTTAGCGGTTTCTTCCCTCATGGTTTCGAGGAATTCCTGGGTTGCAGGAACCATGTTCATGTTGCCGGCAACTGCTTCAACGATCACGCAGGCGATTTCGTCGCCCTCTTTGTCAAAGAGTTCTTTGAGCTGTTTGGGATTGTTGTATTCCAGAACGATCGTGTCGTTTGTGACAGCAGCGGGGACACCGGCAGAGCTCGGTGTACCGAAGGTCAGCAAGCCGGAGCCGCCTTTAACCAGCAGGGAATCGCTGTGGCCGTGGTAGCAGCCTTCAAACTTCACAATCTTATTGCGGCCGGTGTAGCCGCGAGCCAAACGGATGGCGCTCATGCCGGCTTCGGTGCCGGAGGAGACGAAACGGACTTCTTCAACGGAAGGAATGAGACGCTTAATTTCTTCGGCAATATCAATTTCAACGACGGTCGGAGCACCGAAGCTCAAGCCGTTGTCAACGGCTTCTTTGACAGCTTCAATGACGTGAGGATTGTTGTGACCGAGGATCATAGGACCCCAAGATCCGATGTAGTCGATGTACTGCTTACCTTCGACGTCGTACATGTGCGGCCCTAATGCTTTTTTGATAAAGCGGGGAGCGCCGCCGACAGAACGGAAGGCACGAACCGGGGAGTTCACACCGCCGGGGATGGACTTCTGGGCTCTGTCAAAAAGTACTTCATTCTGATCCATGAAAAGAACTCCTAGAAATGAATTAAATAGTAATTTCAAGCGAGATAGGTTAATCCGCTCATGCTAAAGGAAAAACCTAAAGGATAGATTAATTCCGTCAGATCGGACGAGACTGCAGGGAAGCTGTAGCAACCACAGGGAAAAAGAAGTAAGCTTTCACGCCAAAGACAGAGAAATTAGTTTTAGAAGAATAACGAAACGAAATTCGATAAGAGATCGTTGAAGATGACATCGAATTTCGAGAAGTTTCTCAGAGGAGCTTCAAAAGAAATGCGGAGAGCTCTCGGGAAGCGCTCCGCACAAAGGCTGGCCTCAGTCCTTTAGAAAGGCTGATGCAGCAGAACACAGATTTTTTCGCCGAAGGTAAGGAGTACTTGAAACCGCAGACTTTTGTTGCGACGCTTGCATCCTCAGCGAAAGTTCAAGATGCAGCGATTTCTTGGTTTCCTAGGCGATGATTAGTTTTCCGTAGTGGAAATTTTCTTGACGAAGGACGTCAGGAGCTGGCCGAAATCCTGAGATTCCGCATTGCCGGCAGATGTGGCGAGCAGCGCGCCATAGAGTGTTGCCAAAACCCAAGCTGTTAGGACCGAAATCCAGGCAATTTTTCCGAAGTTCATACGTTCTCCTTATAAGTGAACCTTGCTTTATACAGGGTTTTTACTTGTCAGAACGAGAAGCTCGCATAATTTGAGTAGTTAACTGCCCATTGTGCGTCTAAACAATTTGCAGTCCGATCGGTTGTTGCTTCTCTTAGGGATCCTTCTAAAAAGTGGTCGTTCTCAGGATCTCAAAGTCCCTGCAGATGGGATCGCCAGCTTTAAATAATTGCTGAACCTAATTTCCGGACTAGGCAGTCTTCTCTCCTTGGATAAGCAGAACAACCCAGTATTCGAGTCGGAACAATGGACAAAAGAGCAGGTGCCGAAAATTAGAAGGCCAAGCCAAGCGCCAGCTTGAAGGTCACCGGAGACGGGCGCATCGAGAAGCTGTCGTCCGTCGGGCTGTGCGCCTTGTAACGCGGGAAGCCCAAATCCATACCGCCGGTCACATGAAGATTGCGTGTGACGGCGACCGTTCCGCCGGCCTGAATGACCGGAGTGAAAATGTCCTTCTTGGCTCCCCAGCCCTCTTTGAAGTCTTGCTGGTCACTTCTGAAATAGCCTGCGCCGACACCGGCGTAAAGCTTCACGCGTTCGGCAGCTCTGAAGTGATACTGCACGGCAAGGCTGTAGCTTGTGAGCTTGTAGCTTCCGACCTTACTGCCGTTGGCATGGATGCTGTGCGTGCCGGAGCGATTAACGGAGAAGTCCAAAGCCCAATCAGGCGTGACAAAGTAACGCAGACCGGCTGAGTAAGCGCCGTCTGAAGAAATAGAAGACGGTTTCGGCGTGCCTTTAAGTGTTGTCTTCTGCCACCCGCCGCCTGCATAAATCAGCACTTTATTAGAGAAGAGAGATTTCGGCGTGTTCGGCATGTGACGACTCTTCCGATCGTCAAATGTCATATTGGCAAAGAAGAAAAAGATGTCGGAGAACGGAACGTACGTTCCGTAAATGCTGAAGTTGTCTGTGCCGACGCCAAGCAAGGGCAGGGGCGCCGGGAACGGAATCCATTTGTAGTCGCCGCGGGCCGTCAAACCGATGGTGTAGCCGGCTTCAGCATAGAAGGGTGTGCTGCCGAGTCGCCAGCGGGACAGCCAGCCGTAGCCCATGAACGGTTCAAAGTTATTGTGGGAATCGGAGAACGCCATGGCGTACATGATTCTGCGGTTTCCGCGGCTGTCGATAAAGTTGCGCGAAATACCGCCGCCCCACGTGTAACCGTTTTCGTTGTGGCGTTTTTCAGTTTTGTATGCATATCCCGGATGAATCGTGTAGGCGGGAAGGAGCAGTCCGGAAGAACCCTCCGAAATGATGGTCTTCATTCCGACCCAAGTGTCGGAAAGATAGCTTCCGGAAGAGTTTTCTTCGGAAACCATACCGGCGGGGAGGGTATCGACAATTGCTTCCCAAACCGAACGACCGGAGTCTTCAGCAGAAGCAGATGAGGCGATCGCAATAAGTCCAGCCCCGAAAATAGTTCTAATGATCTTATTTTTCACGACTTTTTCAATGGAGTGCAAAGCAGAAAAAATTCTACAGAAAAACAAAGCGCTTTTATTTGATTTGGTCATTAGAACGAGCTCAATTAACGCAATTTTGATGCCTGTTTTGTGTAACGAGGCTTTTTAGGAAGCTCGCGAAACTTGCGGAAACGGATGAATCAAATTAAAGTTGCACCGCGAAGTTCGTCGGACAATCGCCGGGGAGAAAGACCTCGGAGGAAAGTCCGGACTCCACAGAGCACCGTAGGAGGTAACACCTCTCCGCCGAAAGGCGAGGACTAGAGCAACAGAGACGAGCCGATTCAGTTCGGTTGAAACGGGCAATCTCTACGGGGAGCAACATCAAATAGGCAGCTGATGAACCTGCTCGGCGAGGCTGCGGGTAGATGGCTCGAACTCGGGAGTGATCCCGGGTCTAGATGAATGATTGTCATGCCGCGTTAAGCGCCACACAGAATCCGGCTTATAGACGGACTTCGCACTTCTATCTTTTCTTTTTTAATTCAAATAATTAAGCAAAGCGAAAATTAAAGAACAAGAATAACTTTCGCTCAATGTGAGTGTTGGTGGAGGAAAGTGGAAAAAAGTGGCTAAAATTGAGAGTTGGAAAAGGTAGATTTTTGTCTCGTTTTAGTCGTGTTCCAAGGCTCTCCGCACATCAATCTTGACGCCAAAGGGCGTCTGTCGGTGCCTTCTCGTTACCGAGAAGCCCTGGCAGAGTTGTGTTCAGGCCAAATGACCTTTACCCGGCATCCTGACGGGTGCGCCTTACTGTACCCGCGAAATGTTTGGGAAACGAAAAGAAGCGAATTAATGGCACTTCCTTATTCGGCCAGAGTCTTTCAAAGAATCGTGATGGGTTCGGCCGTGGATGTGGACATGGATGCCAGCGGCAGACTGCTGGTGCCTGCAGAGTTAAGAAAAGCATGCGGTCTTTCCAAAGAGATCGTTCTTGTGGGATTGGGCTCGCACTTTGAGCTGTGGGATGCTGAGAAGCTTGCGGAAAGCGAAGCTAAAGCAATGACAGAAAACCTATCGGATATCGCCGCCCAATTCAATTTTTAAAAATAAGGTAGTTTTCTGTGCAGGCAGAAGTCTTGGTTCATCGCCCGGTGCTCGCTGAAGAGTCTCCCCGACTCTTGGTAACCGATCCGAATGGTGTCTATGTCGACGGTACTTTCGGACGCGGCGGGCATTCGCGCCTGATATTGGAGAAACTCTCTCCGCAGGGGCGCCTGATCGCATTTGACCGTGATGAAGAAGCTGTCAAGGCCGCTGCGCAGATCAAAGACCCGAGATTTCAAATTATTCATGCACCCTTTGCATCCATGAAAGAGGAATTGGCAAAGGTCGGCATTGATCGTGTCAGCGGTATTTTTCTTGATATCGGCGTCTCTAGCCCGCAGATTGATGACCCGGAACGCGGATTCTCTTTCCGTTTTGACGGCCCTTTAGATATGCGCATGGACACAAGCACCGGGGAGACGGCCGCCGAATGGATCGCTCGCGCAGACGCCGCCGAGATGGCTAAGGTATTTAAAGATCTCGGAGAAGAGCGTTTCGCAATGAAAGCTGCCAAGGCGATTGAGAAGGCACGAGTCAAAGAACCGATTCTTCGTACCAAGCAGCTCGCCGATTTGATTGCCGCAACGCTGCCGCGCAACAAAAAAGACAGCGCCCAGCACCCGGCGACACGCATTTTCCAGGCGATTCGAATTCACGTGAACCAGGAACTTGAGCAGCTGAAACGTGCGCTTGAGTCTGCCGGCTCCCTTCTGCTGCCGGACGGTGTCTTAACGGTGATTTCATTCCATTCGCTGGAAGACCGCATCGTAAAGAAATTTTTTGAGGCCGCTGCCAATCCGGCATCCGGCATCAATCCTCGTCTGCCGCTGCTTCCTTCGCAGCTTCCGCAGCCGCTCTTTAATCGTGCCGTACGTATCCTTCCTTCTGAAAAAGAATGCGAAGAAAATCCTCGCGCCAGAAGTTCGGTGCTTCGCGGCGCCTCAAGGACGGATGCTCCTTGGCCTGAGCAGGGAGTGCGGGTATGAACGAGTTCCGCTTCCTGGTCGGGGCGATAGTGATTTTGGAACTGGTTCTTTTTGCGTGCGGACTTAAAGTCGTAGAGAACCGCCACAACGCCCGAAAACTATTCATTGAACTGGAGCACGAACAGCAGGTTCATCATTCACTGATGGATGAAAAAGCTCGCCTCAAGCTTGAGATTTCGAATTTGGAGCAGATTCGCCAGGTCGAAGTCCGGGCAAAAGAAGGAGGTCTAGCGCCTGCAGAGAACGATCGTGTGATTGTTCTGGATAAAAACGCGGCACCTTCCGGAGCTCAAAAATGAGAATCAGGCAGTGGCTCAGGGATGCATGGGACAACGTTTCCATGCCGACGGAAGAAAAACGCGGGGACGATGACAGCGTCAAGGACCTCCTGCGCCTGAAAATCAAGCCCGGCCGAAGCAAGTTTGTTTATTTCATGCTGCTTCTGTGTTTCATTGCGCTTGGTATTCGCATCGGCTGGCTCCAGCTCGGTTTTAATACGGAGTTCCTCCAGAAGCAGGGTGCGATGCGCTTCCAGCGCACGATCGAAGTGCCCGCGATGCGCGGTCAGATTTATGACCGAAACGGTACGCTTCTGGCAACGAGTGTGACCGCCAAGGCGCTCTGGATTATTCCTCAGGACGTTCAGATTTCGACCTCTCAGCTCAAAGAAATTGCAAAGATGCTGGACATTCCGCTTTCCGAACTTAGGAAAAAATTTAACTCCAAACGCACATTCGTCTACCTGAAGCGTCAGGTTCCGATTGAAACGGCGGAGAAAGTACTGGATATGAAAATTCCGGGCCTGCATTCCACCCGAGAATTCCTTCGCAGTTATCCCGACGGCGAAGCGGCCGCTCAGATCGTCGGTCTGACCGGTTTGGACGGCAACGGTATTGAAGGCATTGAACTGGCTGCGGAAAAACGTTTGGCAGGTAAACCCGGTTCGCGCCGCGTGATGAAGGACCGTCTCGGACGCATCGTTGAGGACGCTTGGCTAAAAGAGCCGATGTACGGCGAAAACATTACGCTCACGATCGACTCCCGTCTCCAGAACCTTGCTTATGAAGCCCTGGGCCGTCAGGTTGAGAATCTGAAAGCAAAGGGCGGCTCCATTGTGATTGCAGACCCGAAGACCGGGGACATCCTCGCGCTTGCAAACTACCCGAGCTTTGACCCGAACAACCGCGGCAAGATTTCGCGCACAGGAGTTCGTAACCGCGCCATTGTGGATACATATGAACCGGGTTCGACGATGAAGCCCTTCTCGGTGGCTGCCGGCCTCGAAGAAAAGAAAGTGACGCCGAATACGCTCTTCCAGATCGGCCGCTCCATGTCTTTCGGCCGTCATTCGATCGGTGACTCCCACTACAGCAAAGAGCTGACGGTAACGGGCATTATTCAGCACTCGAGCAACATCGGTACGTCTAAAGTGGCGCTGCTGATGACGCCGCAGGTCATGTGGTCTTATTACGACAAGCTGGGCTTCGGCCATTCTCCGCAGATCGGATTCCCAGGTGCGGTGGCCGGTCGTCTGCGCCCGGCAAAGAACTGGCGTCCGATCGAGCAGGCAACCATGTCCTACGGGCACGGCGTTACAGTTTCTCTGCTTCAGCAGGTTCGTGCCTACACGGTGTTTGCGCGTGACGGAGACATGATCGAGCTCTCCATTTATAAAGATCGTGCTTATCGCGAGCCGCAGAGGGTTTACAGCGCCAAGACCGCCGGTCAGATGCGCGACATGCTTGCGAAAGTTGTAGAAAAGGGCGGAACCGGTTTCAGAGCCCGCGTTGAAGGCTATACCGCCGCCGGTAAAACCGGTACGGCTTACAAGGTCGAAGGCGGCCAGTACGTGAGAAAGTACGTTGCAGGCTTTGCCGGTTACGCGCCGGCTCACGATCCGCAGATCGTGGTGGGCATCATGATCGATGAGCCGATGATCGGTAAGCACTTTGGTTCGACGGCTGCCGCGCCGCTCTTCTCCGAGATGGTTTCGAAGACGCTGCGTCTGATGGCGGTCAATCCGGATCGTCCTGAAGACTTTATGGTCACTAAAAACGACAAGAAGGCGCCTAAAGCTAAGCCGCAGCCCGTTAAATCCAATGCTGTCAAAGAGCCAGCGCGCGCCCGAGCCAAGGCTCCTGCGAAAACGAATTTAAAGTCAGCCAAAGAAGATCACGTAGTAAAGGGGAAGACCAATGGTTGATGCTGCAGCTGTTGCCGCTGAGATTAAACGCTTCGCTCCCGAGGGAGCGGCTTTGCTTTTAGACAGCCGGAAAATTTGCAAGGGCGACGTATTTTTTGCCGTAAAAGGCGCACACACCGACGGAAGAGTCTTTATTGAGAAAGCCTGCAGTGCAGGAGCCTCCTGTGTGGTTGCAGAAAAGGGCAATATTCCCGCATGTTCTGCTCCCGTCATCGAGATCGAAAATCTTTATCGCGCTCTTGGGCCCATTGCAGCTGCCTACTACGGTAATCCGACGGCCCAGATGATCGGAATTGCCGTGACGGGCACCAACGGCAAAACAACGACGGCCAATTGGATTGCGGATCTGATGAACCGATTCGGGACTCGGTGTGCATGCATCGGAACTTTAGGATGCACGCTGAGCGGCAAAGTACTTCCGAGCGTATCCATGACGACGCCGGATCCGCTCACGCTTCAGGCTACTTTTGCTGAACTGCTCAGTCTCGGCTGCAAGGCGTTTGCTATGGAGGCAAGCTCGATCGGTCTTGAACAAGGCCGATTGGACGGAACAGAGATTAAAACGGCCGTATTTACGAACCTCACGCGGGATCATCTGGATTACCACGGAACCATGGAAAACTACCTCCGTGCTAAGGAGATCCTCTTCCGCTGGCCGTCAGTCGGTACCGCAGTCATTAATCAGTCGGGAGAGCCGGCCCAGCAGATTATGCAGGCTGCGGAGGGCGCCGGAAAAGACATCCTGACGGTCTCCGCACGAAGTGATCAGCCGGCAGCTCTGACTGCCGAGAATATCCGTCACACCCGAGAGGGGCTGGAGTTTGAAGTGCGGTTCAAGGGAAATTCATTCCCGGTTGCGGCGCACTTCTTAGGCCTTTTTAATGTAGAGAACTTCCTCTGCGCCGTGGGCGCAATGATCTCCGTCGGCTTTGAAATCGAAACGGTACTTAAAGAAGCCGTAAAACTCATGCCTCCGGCAGGACGCATGCAGATTGTGCGCGAAGACAGAGGTCCGATCTTTGCGGTGGATTATTCCCACACGCCGGATGCCGTGACTCAGGCGATTAACGCCCTGGAGGGGCTGGCCAAGGCACGAGGCGGCCGAATTTGGATTGTCGTCGGTGCGGGCGGAGATCGAGATCACGGCAAACGCCCCTTGATGGGGCAGGCTGCCTGTGCTGCGGATGAAGTTGTCCTGACATCGGACAACCCGAGAAGCGAAGATCCGAAAGAGATACTGAAACAAATTCAAGCAGGGACCACCAAACCCTGCACGGTCATTGAAGACCGCAGAAAAGCCATTGAATACGCCGCGGAACATGCCGCTGCCGATGACGTCATCCTCGTGGCCGGAAAAGGACACGAGGATTATCAGGAAGTTAAAGGTGTTAAACACCACTTCTCAGACGTGGAAGAGGCACGGGAGGCTCTGCGGAAACTAAGGAACAAAGATGAGTGAAGCGTTAATGACGATCGGAGAGTTTGCCGAGATGCTCGGCCCCGACACCCAAATTAAAGGTGCTCCGGGTATTAAATTTTCCTCCGTCAGTTTTGATTCGAGATCAGTCCGACCCAACGGGCTGTTTTTTGCTATTGAAGGAGAGCGGGACGGTCACGAGTTCGTGCAGGCTGCCTCCGATGCGGGCGCTGCCGCAGCGGTGGTGACGCACTTTGTGCCGGTGAGTCTCCCTCAGGTACTGGTGAAGGACACGCGCGAAGCGCTCCTGGACTCTGCCAAGAAATGGCGCTCGAAGTTCGACCTGCCTGTGATCGCGGTTGCCGGCTCCAACGGCAAGACGACCACGACGCAGATGGTTTTGTCCATCATCAAAGAACGCTTTCAGGAAGGTGCCTGGGTCGGAACCGAAGGCAACTTAAACAATGAGCTCGGAGTCTCACTGATGCTTTGGAAGCTGCGTCCCGAACATCAGGCGGCCTGTTTTGAAGTCGGTATGAACCATATCGGCGAAATGCGTCCGCTTGTCTCGGCGATTGCGCCTACGATCGGCACGGTCACCAACACGATGCGCGATCATCAGGAGTTTCTGGCTTCTTTAGAAGAAACTGCCAAAGAAAACGGAGAAGTCTTTGCTCAGCTCCCGCGTCAGGGCGTAGCCGTTATCAATGCCGTCGATCCCTTCGCGGTGGAATGGCGCAAGATGGCCGGGAATAATCGAGTCGTGACTTTCGGGACGCCGGACAGCGACGTTTATGCGTGCGAAGTGGACGGAACTGCATTTAGATTGGTCACGCCGGTCGGACAGATCGATATCGAGCTCAAAGTTCCCGGCAAACACAACATTGTGAACGCGGTGAATGCGGCCGCTGTGCTCTTTGCCATGGGCCGCGATCTCTGTGACATCAAAAAAGGCTTAGAGAACTTTAAGGCGGTCAGCCATCGCGGGGAAGTGGTTAAGCTGGAAGACGGTTCTGTGGTGATCGATGACAGCTACAACGCCAATCCTGACTCTATGAATGCAGCCGTCAATATGCTGAGCGAATACAAACTGCCCAAGATTTTTGTCGCGGGCGACATGGGAGAGCTCGGCGTTCAAAGTCCTCAATACCATCGAGAGCTGGGCGAATTCGTGCGCCGCCGCGGCATTGAGAACTTCTTCTCCATCGGCAACCGAATGCTCGACGCCGTCGAAGGCTACGGAGAAGGAGCTCGTCATTTTGAAACACAGGAAGAATTGCTTTCTGCGATTAAAGAAGAGCTGGCCAAGGGGCCGCATGCCGTGCTCTTTAAAGCCTCTAACTTCATGAAACTCTTCAAACTTGCGGACGAACTCGTCCGCACCTGGAACAAACAAGAAGAAAAAGAACCGAAGGAAAACTAAATGCTGCTCGCTCTGATTCATTGGCTGGCCGACTCGACTTCTTTAGGCTGGCTTCGCGTTTTTAACTATTTGACGCTGCGCGCCGTTTTAGCCGCGCTTACCGCTTTTTTTATCGCCTTGGCATTAGGCCCGGCGGTGATTCGTGAACTGAGAAAACTCAAGGTCGGTCAGGCCGTTCGTCAGTACGGACCGAAGAGTCATTTGGTCAAGGAAGGAACCCCGACCATGGGCGGCATTCTTATCCTGATTGCCGTCGGGGTATCCACGATTCTGTGGATGGATCTCAGCAACCGCTTTGTTTGGGTGGTGCTGTTTGTGACCTTAAGCTTCGGCGCCATTGGCTGGGTCGACGACTACCGGAAGGTCGTCCATCACGATCCGGAGGGTATGAAATCCCGAGAAAAGTTCTTTTGGCAGTCGCTTGTTGGCGTTATTGCTTCCGTGTACTTGGCTTTTTCCGTGGCGGCGCCGGGGAATGAACATATTTGGGGCTTGGTGCTTCAATGGATGGAAAGCGGCTTTACCTCGATTCCGCTGCCGGAAAGAAGCAATCTGCTGATTCCGTTCCTCAAGAACGTATCTCTTCCGATCGGTATCTGGGGCTTCATTATTCTCAGCTACTTCGTCATTGTCGGCACGAGCAACGCCGTCAACCTGACAGACGGTCTGGACGGCTTGGCGATTTTGCCGAGCGCTTTGGTCGGCATTGCTTTAGGTATTTTTGCGTATGTTGTCGGCCGCGTGGACTATGCCGCTTATTTGAATTTCCCCTATGTTCCGGGCGCCGGTGAAGTCGTCGTGGTGGGAGGCGCGCTGATCGGAGCCGGTCTCGGTTTCCTTTGGTACAACGCTTATCCGGCACAAGTGTTTATGGGCGACGTGGGCGCTTTAGCGCTCGGCGGTGCCTTAGGCACCATGGCGATCATTACACGTCAGGAGCTTGTTCTCTTTATCATGGGCGGCGTTTTCGTGATGGAGACACTCTCCGTGATTCTTCAGGTTTCGTACTTCAAGATGACGCACGGAAAGCGCATTTTCCTTATGACGCCGATCCATCATCACTTTGAGATGAAGGGATGGAAGGAAACCCAGGTCGTCGTTCGTTTTTGGATCATCACCATTGTTTTGGTGCTGATCGGTCTGTCTACTCTGAAAATCAGGTAATCCATCATGTCGGTCAGTCAAAAAGTATTGGTTCTCGGTTTAGGAGCTTCGGGTCGCACCGCTGCTCGCTTTTACGCATCCCGCGGTTTTGAGGTGCTTGCCGCCGATACAAGACCGCAGCCTCCGAAGCTCGAAGAGCTTCAGCAAGAGATTGCAAATCTGCGATTCCTTGGCGCACAGGTTACTCCTGAGACTGCTGCTGAAGTGTCCGAAGTCATGATTTCTCCGGGACTTTCTCCCGAATACTCGGTTTTTGCGCCGGTTGTCAAAGAAGCTCGTCAGCACGGTATTCCCGTGGTCGGTGAGATCGAGCTTTTTGCCCGCGAGCTCAAAAAATTGAAAGCCGAGTCAGGTTACGCTCCGAAGATCATCGGCATTACCGGCACCAATGGCAAAACCACGACAACGATGCTTTCAACGGCCATCATTGCAGAGGCCGGAAGGTCGGTGGTTGCGGCCGGCAATGTCGGCCCGAATGCCTTGGGCGAGCTGGAAAAACATCGTCTGGCCGGAACACTGCCGGATTTTTGGGTACTTGAACTGTCGAGTTTCCAGCTGGAGACCACGGAAAGTCTGCACTGCGACAGTGCCGCGCTCTTGAACATCACCGAAGACCATATCGACTGGCACGGTTCGATGGAGAAGTACGCCGCGGCAAAGAGAAAGATTTTTTCTGCCGATACGGTTCGCGTGCTCAACCGCGAAGATCCGGGCTCGATGCTTTCAGCCGAAGGCGTTCCGTCCGATTTAGTACATACCTTCGGATCCGATGCGCCCAAGAAAATCGGAGATTTCGGAATCTCGGACGTCGGCGCACTGGTATGGCTCTCCGGCTGCATTGCTTCAGCTTCGCCTGAGTTACTGATTCCGATGAACGCTCTGCGGATTCGCGGACTGCACAACGCCATGAATGCGCTGGCAGCTACTGCTTTGACACTGGCCGTCGGAATCCCGCTGGATTCCATTCTGCGTACGCTGCGCGAGTATAAAGGCGAACCGCATCGTGTTCAGCTTATTCTCAGAGCCTCCGACATTGATTATGTCGATGACTCCAAAGGCACCAATGTCGGCGCCGTTGCAGCCGCTTTAGCGGGCTTCGGTCCGAAGAAGGTCGTTCTGATCTTAGGCGGCGACGGAAAGGGACAAGATTTTGCGCCGCTTAAGGCTCCGATCGAAGCACACGCCAAGGGAGCCGTCTTCATCGGTCGCGACGCGCCTCTGATTGAAAAGGAAGTCGACTATCCGGGGCTCTTGAAGGCTCATGCCAAGACGATGGCTGAAGCCGTGCGCGAAGCTCGTGCGATGGCTAAGCCCGGCGACACGATTCTGCTTTCTCCGGCTTGCGCAAGCTGGGACATGTTTAAGGACTACGCCGATCGTTCTGCGCAGTTCGTCGCTGCGGCTAAAGAGATCGCCGAAGAGGAAGGACAGCTGTGCTGATCAGACGACGTAAGAAAGAAGACGCTGACGATATCGTCACGCGCGTCGGCGACTACAACAATGCTGCCGCGCTGAATTACGAGCCGCGGGATATCGGTCCGGTGCCCCCGGATTACGGTGTTTTGTTCGTCGTTTTCTCTTTGATGCTTCTCGGCTGCCTGATGGTGTTCTCGGCTTCTATTTCGTTAGGAGACTCTCCGAAGTATCACATCAGTGAGCGCTACTTTTTTATCCGTCATGTGATTTCGCTGGTGGTAGCGCTGTTCGGCGCCTACATTGTTTGGCATATTCCGATGAAAGCCTGGAAGAAGATGGCGTTCCCATTCTTCCTGTTCGGACTCTTCCTGCTCGGTGCGGTATTCATTCCTGGTATCGGAAAATCGACAAACGGTGCCTGCCGCTGGATTCCGCTCGGCTTGTTTAATCTTCAGGTGACGGAAGTCATGAAGATTGCCGTGCTGATTTATGCAGCGGACTTTACTGTGCGGAAGCAGAACTACATGCACAGCGTGAAAAAAGGGCTTTTACCGATGCTGCTTGTGATGGGGCTCGTAGGCTTCCTGGTTTTGAAGGAGCCCGACCTCGGCGCTTACGTCATGATGCTGGCCATTTCCATGGGCATCCTGTTCTTAGGCGGCATTAACCTGACGGTTTTCATCATGGTGCTGGTCGGGGTTCTCGGATTGCTGGTCTTTATGATTTTTGCGGCTAGCTGGCGAGCGGCTCGTTTTTTCGCCTACCTGGATCCTTGGGAAATTTCGAACGCTCAGGGCAAGGCTTATCAGCTCTCGCATTCGCTGATCGCATTCGGCCGGGGCGAGAGCTGGGGCGTCGGCTTAGGCGATGCGATTGAAAAGCAGCACTACCTGCCGGAAGCGCATACCGACTTCATCCTTGCGATTGTCGGTGAGGAATTGGGCTTTGCCGGTGTGATGCTGATCTTGGTTCTTCTATTCTGGCTGGTCAAACGAGCCATAGAAATCGGAAGAACAGCCATTCATTTGGAACATATTTTCTCCGGACTGGTCGCCGAGGGTATCGGTATCTGGATCGGAGTTCAGACATTTATTAACGTCGGCGTGGCGAGCGGTTTGCTCCCGACAAAAGGTCTGACCCTTCCGTTTATCAGTTTCGGAGGCTCGGCGATCATGGCTGTCACGGCGGCGGTGGCTATTCTTCTCAGAGTCGACTATGAGAATAAGGTCACCATGAAGGGAGGAAAAGTATGAGTAAGCATTTAGTGATAGCGGCTGCCGGCACAGGCGGCCACGTCATGCCCGGCGTGGCGGTTGCAAAAATTTTGATCTCGCGCGGATGGACGGTTTCCTGGATCGGAACCGAGCAGGGGATGGAGCGCCGCATTGTCGAGCGGCAGAAGATCCCTTTTATGGCCCTGGACTTTCAGGGGCTGAGAGGCAAGGGTCTGAAAACGATGCTGTTCGGCGGCTTTAAGCTTCTGAAGTGCATTGCGCAGAGCCGAACGATTTTGGCCCAAAAACACGCGGATGCCGTGTTTTCAACCGGCGGGTACATTGCCGTACCGGTTTGTTTGGCCGCGGGCCTTAAAGGTATCCCGTATGTCTTGATGAACAGTGACGCGGATCCCCTGCTCTCGATCAAGATGGTGCAAGGAAATGCCGCGGGCGTCATGTGCGGATTTGACGGCAAAGCCGCCAAACTTGCCGGACACAAAGGTGTTGTGACCGGAAATCCTGTCCGTAAAGAGATTTTGGCGATCCCCGCACCCGAGGAGCGTTATCAGGGCAGAGAAGGTCGATTAAAACTATTGATTTTCGGCGGCTCCTTAGGCGCTCAGGTGTTTAATCAGAATGTTCCGTCCTCGATTGCGGCACTTCCGCCGGAAAAGCGTCCCGAGATTATTCATCAGTGCGGTATGAAGGCTGTCGAAGAGGTTAAGGCAAGCTATGCCGCATTGGGCATCGAGGCCCAAGTGATTCCGTTTATCGAAGACATGGCGGCCGCCTATGTTTGGGCCGATGTCGTTCTGGCTCGAGCGGGGGCTATTTCCGTGAGCGAGCTGACCGCTGCCGGAGTGCCGTCCATTCTGGTTCCGCTGGTTACAAAGACAACCTCTCATCAGGTTGGAAATGCTAAGTATATGCAGGAGGCCGGCGCGGCGATCTATCTGCCCCAAAGTGAGCTGACTACAGGTAAACTCACTGCGCTTTTAGAAGGCCTCAACCGAAAAGAACTGCTGGAGATGGCAAAAAAGGCAAAGGCGCTGGGTAAGCCGGATGCCGCCGCCACGGTTGCGGACTTTATTGAATACGTATCGAACAAGGAATAAGAGTGAAATTCGCAATTAAGAAAATACATTTTGTGGGCATTGGAGGCACCGGTATGAACGGTATCGCCGAAGTGCTGATTAACCTCGGCTACCACGTTTCCGGTTCGGACTTAAAAGAAAACGCTGCGGTAGAACACTTGCGTTCGATCGGAGCAGAAATTTTTATCGGCCATGATGCGTCCAATGTCGGAGACGCAGGCGTGGTTGTGACCTCAACGGCTGTCCATGCAGACAACCCGGAGGTGGTTGAGGCAAAAAACAGAAATATTCCCGTGGTGCCGCGCGCCATTATGCTTGCAGAGCTCATGCGTCTGCGCCAGGGTATCGCAGTTGCCGGAACGCACGGTAAAACGACGACAACGTCTCTCATTACCAGCATTCTGGAGCGAGGCGGCTTAGATCCGACGTTTGTGATCGGCGGCCGCTTAAATGCAGCGGGCTCCAACGCCAAACTCGGACAAGGTCTTTACATTGTGGCCGAAGCCGACGAGTCGGACGCTTCCTTCCTGAATCTGTCTCCGGTCATCTCGGTCGTCACCAACATCGATGAAGACCACATGGATACCTATGGACATGACCTCAGAAATCTGAGAAAGGCGTTCACGGACTTTATCCAGAGGCTGCCGTTCTACGGACGCGCCGTCATGTGCATCGAAAGTGAAAACGTTCGTGCCATTCTGCCTAAGATCACCAAACCGATTTTGACTTACGGTTTTAGAGAAGATGCACAAATCCGTGCGGAAAACATCCGTGCCGACGGAACGCAGATGCACTTTACGCTGATCCGCGAAGGCGCTTCTCCGGAAGAGATCACGGTTAACCTGCCGGGGGTTCATAATGTTTTGAATTCACTGGCCGCCATCGGCGTAGCTCTCACGCTGGATGTCCCGATGGAGGCGATTAAGGAAGCGCTCTCAACGTTCAAGGGCGTGGGACGCAGATTCTCCGTTTGGGGAGAAACGAAGAGCCTTAAAGGCGAAAAATTCCTGGTGGTTGATGACTACGGCCACCATCCGACCGAAATGGCTGCGACGATTGCCGCCGCGCGCGGAGCGTATCCTGATAGAAGACTGCTCGTCGCCTTCCAGCCGCACCGCTATACCCGTACCCGCGACTGCTTTGAAGATTTGGTCCGCGTGCTCTCGAATGCGGACGCACTGGTGCTTGAAGCCGTTTACCCGGCCGGCGAAGAAAAAATCTTCGGCGCTGACAGCCGCAGTCTTTGCCGCTCGATCCGTTTAACCGGAAAAGTCGAGCCGCTGTTTGCGGGCAACACGGATGAAGTCATGGAACTCATTAATAACAACGTCAAGGATGGTGACGTTGTACTCGTCATGGGCGCAGGAAACATCGGAGAAGTTCCGGCAAAACTCATGAAACAAGGAAAGTAAAAGAATGAAAAGCGTTAATGTTCAGGAACTCGGAAAAATCGCCGTCGTCATGGGCGGATCTTCCGGAGAACGTGAAGTTTCTTTGATGAGCGGAAGCGGTGTGCTCAAGGCACTGCAAAGCGTTGGTGCCGATGTGGTTAAGTTCGATCCGGCAGAGCAGCCTTTATCCGATTTGGCCGGTATCGACCGCGCTTTTCTGATTTTGCACGGAAAAGGCGGCGAAGACGGCGTTATTCAGGGCGTGATGGAATTTTTGAAGATTCCGTATACCGGAAGCGGCGTTCAGGCAAGCGCCATCGGAATTGATAAAGAAATGACCAAGGCTGTATGGGAAGCCCAAGGCATTCCGGTCCCGCGCGGCATGGTGCTGAGAGACGAGGCTGACTGCGAAGAGGCCCACCGCCGTTTTAACGGAAATCTCGTGATCAAGCCGAGCAAGGAGGGCTCAAGCCTCGGTCTCTATAAACTTAAGAATGCGACTTTGGAAGAGGTCAAAGAGGCCTTTGCAAAGTCTCAGGAAACCGGCATGACCGTGCTTGCCGAAGAATACGTGTTCGGCCGCGAACTCACGGTTGCTGTTTTAGATATAGGAGAGGGCTTAAAAGCTTTCCCGATCATCGAAATCAAGGCGCCGGACGGAGACTATGACTTTGAACACAAGTACTACTCTGACGAGACCGTCTATGTTTGCCCGGCCGAAGTGTCTGAGGATGTGACGGAGAAGATTAAGGCCGTTGTCGAGAAGGCCGCTTTGTCTGTAGGCGCCGACGCATGGAGCCGTATTGACGTGATGCTGCGCGATGACGGCAGCTTCGTGCTGCTTGAAATCAATACAGCGCCCGGCATGACGCCGCACTCTTTGGTTCCGCTTGCTGCGAGAACCTGCGGTATTTCTTATGAAGAACTCGTTAAACAAGTCGCTGCGCGCGCTTCTTTGAAGGGTTAATCAATGAGACGTTGGAGCGCGTCAACTTTTTCGCTTTTTGCCGATGTTTTCGGAGTGCTGTTTACTCTCCTGATTCTGACATCGGCGGTTTACTGGTTTGTTCAGCGGCCGGTATTTTTGCTGAAAGGGGTTGACGTTCAGGTCGAAGGCAATAAAGACGCGATAAACGTCAAGGATGTTGCGCAGGTGCTCGACGGCCATATTCACGGGAACTATTTCACCGCGGATTTGTCCGAGATCGCCGATCAGCTCAAGCGCATTCCTTGGGTAAGAGACGTTTCGATCGGCCGCGTATGGCCGAATCAGCTTCAAGCAACGCTTTACCTCCACCGTCCGATCGCCGTTTGGGGCGACGAAAAGCTGCTCGCCGAGGACGGCACGCTGTTTGTCGCAAACCAGGAAATTGCGGAGAGCAAAGGGGCGCTTCCGAAGATTTTCGGCCCCGTTGACCGCCGCATGGAAATCTACAAGCAGTACCAGGCTTTTGAAGATACATGCAAAAAGCTTGGATATGATGTAACTTCATTAACTTATTCCGAATATTCCGGCTGGACGCTGCATTTCAAGCGCCCGGAGGGCAAGGTGATCAAACTGGTTCTCAAGAAGGGCGAAAATTCCGCCCAAATGGAAGAGCGTTTGATCAAAATCATCCAATCGCTGCCGGCGATTTCCGCGCAAATCGGCGTGGAACCGACAGAATTAGATGCGCGTTATGAGAAAGGGATTGCAGTGTTGAAGCCGGCACCGGAAGAAGAGTCCGTTTCTCCTGAAGATAGTGTTCAGGATACCGGGGATAAAAAGAATGGCAGATAAATCAAACGATTTGTTGGTGGGCTTGGACATCGGGTCATCAAAGGTTGTGTGTATGATCGCGTCTCCGGTCAGTTCGAGCACTTTTAAGATCGAGGGGCTCGGAGAGTGCAAGAGCGAAGGTATTGAGCAGGGCGGTGTCGTCGATATCAATCAGGCCGTCGACTGTGTCCGCGCGGCCGTGGAAGAAGCTGAAAAAACCGCCAATACAACCGTCAAAACCGTTGCGGCCGGTATTTCCGGACCGCATATCCGTACGGATAACTGTATCCAGCAGACGATTGTGGGTTCCGGCGAAATCGAACAGAAGGACATTGACGACCTTCTGAACACGGCGATGTCCGTGACTTTGCCGCCCTCGATGCGCTATCTCGACGTGATTCCTCAGGAATACTCCGTCGACTACGCACGCCGTATTCGCACGCCGATCGGCATGGAAGGCAAGAAGCTCGAAGGCAGTCTGCACGTGGTGACCGCGCAGAGCGCTCAGTGTTTGTTCCTTAATAAAGTGATTCGCAGAACCGGCTTGGAACTTATTGACAGCCAGCTGATTTTTAATCCGCTGGCGGCCGCTTCTGCCGTGCTTCGTCCGGAAGAGATTGACCTAGGCGTGGCGTTGATCGATATCGGTTCCGACTTGAGCGATGTGGCCGTGTTCTTTGATAAGGCCGTGCAGTACTCGGCCGTCCACCCGATGGGCGGACAGCAAATTACCGATGAGATTTCGATTAAGACTCATTTGTCTCAAGATGCCGCTGAAAAGCTCAAGCTGCAGATGGGACAGGTTAGATACGACGCCAGAAAAGATAAGGACAGTTTTATTCGCCTGCCGACGGCGCCGGGATACAGCGATGACGGCGGAAGAATCCTGAGCAAACAGGCGCTCTCCGCAATTATCGACGTCAAAGTTCAGGACATCTTAGAAAAAATTTACTACCGCATCCGCGATAAGAGCCTGCACACCCAATTGGGCTACGGCGTGGTGCTGACCGGCGGAGGTGCAACACTCCCCGGCATTCAGCGCATGGCCAAAGAAGTGTTCAGCTCTCATATGGCAGGACGCGAAATCAATGTTCGTCTCGGACGTCCTTTGGTGAACTATGAAACCTCGGAATTTGTGCCGCCGGAGCTCTATAACACAGAGAGTTTCCCTAAACAGTTTGCCGGGTATTCCACCCCGCAGCATGCGGCGGTTTTAGGTTACTTGTGCCAGCTGAATCAAAAGTTCTGGGCGCAGGGATCCAACATCGGTTCCAAACGAAAATTAAAGAGCATCGGCGGAATGATTAAGCAGTGGATTTTCGGAAATTTCTAAGGGTTTGTATTGCTTAAAATAGCTTGAGGGATAGAACGGAGTAGAAACCCCTAACCAAAAATTCCCCTCTTGTTGAAAATAAACGCAGAACCCACGGAATTTTTTGAATTTTCCTCGCAGAAAAAAACGATTGAATTTAGAATTAACCAACTTGGCAGATCGAATGTCTCGAGATGCGTAATGGAGATAAAGTAGTTGATGGAAAAGGCATTTGAACCCTACGTGGACGGTTCTACCAACACCGTGATCAAAGTTGTAGGCGTAGGCGGTGCGGGCGGCAACGCCCTTAATACGATGGTAACCAAATTGACGGATTGCCAGGTTGAGTTCATCGCCGCGAACACGGACAGACAAGCTCTGACCCGCTCTCTCGCTTCCGAAAAGATTTCTCTCGGCAGAACAGGTCTCGGCGCCGGCGCACGTCCGGAAGTCGGGTTCCAGGCTGCCAATGATGCCAGAGAAGAAATCGCTGAGAAGCTCCGCGGTGCCGATATGGTCTTCATTACAGCCGGCATGGGCGGCGGCACGGGTACCGGCGCTTCCCCCGTCATTGCCGAAGTTGCCCAGGAACTGGGTATTCTGACCGTTGCCGTCGTGACAAAGCCTTTCTCCTTTGAAGGCGGCAAACGCATGAGAAATGCCGAGCTCGGTTTAAATCAGCTCAAAAATCGCGTCCACTCTCTCATTGTCATTCTTAACGATAAGCTCGAAGAAGAGCTCGGAGAAGACGCCACGATGCGCGAATGCTTTGAAAAGGCCGACGAAGTGCTCTTCAACGCCTGCGCAGGCATCGCCGAATTGATTCAGAAGGTTGGTCAGATCAACCTGGACTTCGAAGACGTCAGAACGGTTATGGGTACTCGCGGTACCGCCATGATGGGTTCCGGCGAAGCCGAAGGTCCCGACCGTGCCGTTACGGCTGCCTCCATGGCCGTTACCTGCCCGCTGCTTGAAGGTGTTGAGCTTCGCGGTGCTAAGGGTCTGTTGGTTAACATTACGGCTCAGGAGGGCATTCGTATGTCCGAAGTCCGTTCCGCTATGGAAACCATCAAGAACTACGCCGACAGCGATGCGCTTATCGTCTTCGGTACGGTTTATGACGACAGCATGGGCGACAAAGTCCGCGTTACCGTTATCGCCACCGGTCTGGATCAGAACGGCACCGATGACTCCATCGTTAAAACAAGCTTCGTGAACGGCAAACCTGCCGTCGATAATCCGTCTAACCTTTGGCAGCCTTCCGGCTCCGCTCCGGATTCTCTGCCGAATGATTTGTTCGGCAACATTGATGCGCCTGCTAAGCCTAAGGTTCACGCCTCTGCAGCTCCCCGTACAGCATCTTCTTTTGCTCAGCCGCAGCCTCACCCGGCTGCTGCTCCGGCTCACACTGCAGCTCCTGCCGCTCCGGCAGCAAAGTCTGAAGTGAAAGCCGAAGAGGTCAAAGCGGAAGTCAACCCTTTCGGCAGCTATACCCCGCAGCCTCAGAAAAAGGCTGAGCCGGCACCTGCTCCGAAGGCCGATCCGAAGGAACCGCAGCCTGAAGCCATCAACCCGTTCGGTCAGGCTTTCAGCCGTCCGATCGCAACACCTGATGCCGGTGCCTTCGAAGGCCCGAAAGACAACACGATTTTCGGCAACTTCCACGCCAGCAACAATATTCGTCCTGCCAGCGATGTCTTCGCAACCCTGAATCCTCAGGCCGGCAACGGCAATGACAGCGGGCTGTGGACGGCCAATCAGCCTAACGGCGCACCGGAAGCTAAAGGCCAAGGTGCGGCAGAAGCCAAGGCGGAAGACGAAAAACCGCGTTTCGAATACGGCATCCCCGCTTTCCTGCGCAAGAAGAACTAAGGTTTGGCCGCATCTGTCAACTACCTCGGCCTAAAGGCCGGGGCTTGAAATAGCCTCTAGTTGACTAGCCTCAGGCCGTCATTTGGCGGACTACGTTGGTTGAGAATATATAGGCACCGCGGGATGTAGATACTAGTCCCGCGCTCTGCGGCCGATGGTTAAAAGCTCCGAGAGGTAGGAGCGGTGCTGTCGGTACGAAACCCCTTCCAACATTGGCGAAGGATCACAACCGGTCGAAAGACCGAGGAGACAAAACTTGAGAGTATTTGTTTTGAACAAACGCGGCAAACCGCTTATGCCCTGTTCACCGGCAAAAGCGCGGCTTCTGCTTAAAGAGAAGAAAGCTATTGTGAAGAGGAGAACGCCTTTCACTATTCAGCTGACGATTGCAACGGGTGAGACCAAACAGCCGGTGGGTCTGGGCGTTGATGCCGGGTACAAACATGTCGGACTGTCCGCATCAACGGACAAGGCTGAACTTTATGCATCCCAAGTCGAACTGCGACAGGACATCACCGATCTGCTCTCCGCTCGTCGTGCGTTACGACGGGCTCGCAGAAACCGCAAAACGCGCTACCGCGCGCCAAGATTCAACAACCGCATCCGCACCAAGCGCAAAGGCTGGCTTGCTCCGTCGGTTGAAAACCGAATCAACGCGCACTTGTCGCGCATAGAAGCGGTTCTTCGACTGCTTCCAGTCACGAAGATCACCGTGGAAACGGCGTCCTTCGACATGCTGCTGCTGAAGAATCCAGACATTGCAGGGAAAGAGTACCAAGAGGGCGAACAACTCGGCTTCTGGAACGTCCGCGAGTACGTTCTTTTTAGAGACGGGCACGTTTGTCAGCATTGTTACGGCAGATCGAAAGACCCGGTGCTCAATGTTCATCATCTGGAAAGCAGACGCACGGGCGGAGATTCGCCCGGCAACCTGATTACGCTTTGTGAGACGTGCCACGAAGCGCTTCATCGCGGCGAAATCGCGCTGAAGACAAAGCGCGGACACTCGTTCCGTGCGGAAGCCTTCATGGGAATGATGCGCTGGGAGGTTTTGAACCGCCTAAAGGCGTCGCATTCTGAGTTGGAAGTGAACAACACCTACGGCTACCGGACTAAGCACGCACGGATCGTGAACGGCATCGACAAGTCGCATTGTGCGGATGCTTTTTGCATTGCCGGCAACCTCGGCGCCGAAAGGCTATGCGAATTCTTCTTCCAGAAGCAGACGCGTCGGAACAATCGGCAGATTCACAAGCTCTCCATTCTCAAAGGCGGCATTCGAAAGCGCAATCAGGCTCCCTTTGAGATCAAAGGCTTCCGTCTTTTTGACAAGGTTGCCTGCAAGGGAGAAGAAAGCTTCATTTTCGGCCGTCGATCATCCGGGTACTTTGATGTTCGAAAGCTTGATGGAACCCGCATTTCAGCCGGCATCAGCTACAAGAAGCTGCGTCTGCTGGAAAAGAGACGAACCTATTTAACAGAAATTCGAAAAGAGGAGGCGCTTCCTCCCCTGCCTGAAGGCAGGGGTCTCCGCGCCTAAAAGTGATGATCAAACAGAGAACGCTTAAGAAGGTATTCTCCACCGTCGGTATCGGTTTGCACTCCGGCCGCAAAGTCCGTCTGACTCTGCGTCCGGCACCTCCCGATACCGGTTTGGTGTTTACTCGAACCGATTTGAAGCCGCCCGTTGCGATTAAGGCTGAGCCTGAACGCGTCAACGACACGCGCATGGCGACGACGTTGGATAAAGACGGAGCCCGTATTGCGACGATCGAGCACTTGATGAGTGCGCTGTCCGGTTTGGCGATCGACAACTGCTACATCGATGTCGATGCACCTGAGATCCCGATTATGGACGGCTCCGGCTCTACGTTTGTCTTTTTGATCAGAGCTGCCGGTATCCAGGAACAGGATGCTCCGCGAAAATTCGTCCGTGTGAAGAAAAACGTCTCCATCCACGTCGGCGACAAGTGGGCTTCCCTTGAACCTTATGACGGCTACAAACTGTCTTTTGCAATTGACTTCGGTCATCCGGCGATTGACGAAACAGCTCAGTTTGTTGAAGTTGACTTCAACAAGGAAAACTATATCGAAAGCGTTTCCCACGCCCGTACCTTCGGCTTTGTGAACGACTTAGAGATGCTCTGGGGCATGGGCTTGGCACAAGGCGGAACATTAGACAACGCGATTGTGCTCGATGATTTCCACGTCTTAAATCCGGGCGGTCTGCGCTCTCAGGACGAGTTTGCAAAACATAAGCTCTTGGATGCCATGGGCGACTTGTACGTTTTAGGTCATCCGCTGGTGGCGCACTACCGTGCCTTCAAGTCCGGTCACGAAATCAACAACAAACTTCTGCGCACGCTGTTAGCGGATCCCGAAAACTGGGAGTTTGTTGAATACCAGGATGAACACAGTGCTCCGAAGGCCTTTACCGAAGCGGTAAAAGAACCTTCGAACTAAGAAACAAAAACTTCTTGTTTTTGCCCGCGCAAGCCGCGGGCTTTTTCTTACCTGCGGCCGGGACCTTGATGTTCTTGAAGGGTGGCGGCAAGTTTGGCCATTGCTTCCTTTAAGGGTGAGCTTTCCGGGAGACGGTCCGCTAATTCTTTAGCGCCCTCAACCGCACCGGGACCGCCGATTGCGGGGCCGCTTTCCGTGAAGAGAAAGGGCTGCGGATGCAGACCGCATCGATCAATGACAGGTTTGACTTTCATGGCGCCGAAGCCTTTCTCGGCAAGTGCTTTTTCGACCGAGGGCTGGAACATCGTGAAGCGGCGGACAAAAAGCGGATTGGGCAGTCCGATTTCCAAGAGGAGAACTTCTTTGATCAGATCGCGAGGATCTTCGTCCGGATCGATGTCGTATGGGTTTTCGTCTTTGATGCGAACCTGTTGGACAGTAAGCCTAAGACAGTCCGGCGTGACCGAGGCGCCCAATTTGTAGCTTTGGCATACGGGATCAATCACCGCGGCGAGGCGCTTCGCTAATTTCAGGAATCCGAAATGCTTAGCCAAAGTACCTCTTTGAAGAACTTTGGAGATCGGTTTTTGTGCAGATCGCGGGTACATTTCAGAGCCAAAATAAATAAGACATTGTGCCGTCTAACTTAGCAAAATGAAAAGCTTAATTCAATTCTTAGCATGATTGAATAAGTGAAAAAGCACACTTTCTATGCAACTTGTAAAAGGACGGGCAAAAACTGTTTAGTGTTGTAAAATCAGTGAGTTTCAAAATTGGCAAGGTGTAACTGCCAATGGGAGGCGTTGTGCCTCCGTTTTTATTAAGAGAAAGAATTAATGGCCAGTTTCCTGACAAAAATTTTTGGTAGCCGCAACGATCGACTGATTAAGCAATATCGCCGTAAAGTCGCTGCGATTAATAAACTTGAGCCCGAAATGAAGGCATTGAGCGACGAACAGCTCAAAGCTAAAACGGCTGAATTCCGTCAGCGTTTAGCCGACGGCGCTTCCTTGGACTCTCTCCTGCCGGAAGCATTCGCCGTCGTCCGTGAGGCAAGTTTCCGTGTTCTCGGAATGCGTCACTTTGACGTGCAGTTAATCGGCGGTATGGTCTTAAACGACGGCAAGATCGCTGAAATGCGTACCGGTGAAGGTAAAACTTTGACCGCAACATTAGCGGTTTACCTCAACGCATTGCCCGGTAAAGGTGCGCACGTCGTGACCGTGAACGATTACTTGGCAAGCCGTGACGCGGCATGGATGGGTAAGGTTTACAACTTCCTTGGAATGAGTGTCGGAACGATTCTTTCCAATCAGCCGAACGATCAGAAGCAGGCCGCTTACGCTGCCGATATTACCTACGGTACGAATAATGAATTCGGCTTTGACTACCTCCGCGACAATATGGAGTACGAGACCGGCGCACGCCGCCAGAGAGGTCTGTTCTTCGCGATCGTGGACGAAGTTGACTCCATTTTGATTGACGAGGCCAGAACCCCGCTGATTATTTCCGGCCCTGCCGAAGGCAGCACGGATATTTACGTTGCGATCGACAAGATCCCCGACATGCTGGTTCGCCAGAAACAGGAAAAGGGCGAAGGCGACTACTGGGTTGATGAAAAGCAGCACACCGTTCAGCTTTCTGAAGCCGGCCACGAGAAAGTCGAAAAAATCATGGTCGACATGGGTCTGCTGCCTGCCGGCCAAAGCCTTTATTCTCCGACGAACATCATGCTGCTTCACTATCTGAATGCAGCGCTCCGTGCTCATACGCTCTTTGTCAAAGACCAGCACTATGTCGTTCAGAACGGCGAAGTCATTATCGTTGACGAATTCACCGGTCGTTTGATGAAAGGACGCCGTTGGTCCGACGGTCTGCATCAGGCCGTTGAAGCCAAAGAAGGCGTTGAAATTCAGCAGGAAAACCAGACTTTCGCGTCTATTACCTTCCAGAACTACTTCCGTATGTATGAAAAGCTCTCCGGTATGACCGGTACGGCCGATACGGAAGCTTATGAATTCCAGGAAATTTACGGTCTGGAAACGGTTGTCATCCCGACACACCGCATGATGATTCGTGATGACCAGCAGGATAAGGTCTATCGCACTGCAAAAGAAAAATACAAAGCTATCGTTGATGACGTTAAAGAGTGCTACGGCCGCGGTCAGCCGGTTCTTGTCGGTACGACCTCGATCGAAAACTCCGAACTTATCAGCGACATGCTGACTAAAGCAGGCATTCCGCATAATGTGCTCAATGCTAAGCAGCATGAAAGAGAAGCTCAGATCGTTATGGAAGCCGGCCGTCCCGGCATGGTTACGATTGCCACCAACATGGCCGGCCGCGGTACCGACATCGTCTTAGGCGGCGGCATCAGCAAGGCTCTTGAACAGATCGACAACGATGAAACCCTTTCTGAAGAACAGAAGAAGGCTCAGAAAGAAGAAATCAAAGCGAAGTGGCAGGTTGACCACGACCGCGTTGTGGAACTCGGCGGCTTGAGAATTATCGGTTCCGAGCGTCACGAGTCCCGCCGTATCGACAACCAGCTGCGCGGACGTTCCGGCCGTCAGGGTGACCCAGGTTCTTCCCGCTTCTATCTGTCCATGGAAGATCCGCTGCTCAGAATCTTCGCTGGCGAAAAGATGCAGGCTTTGATGAACAAGCTGCGTCTGCCTGAAGGTGAAGCCATTGAAGCAGGTATTGTTTCCCGCTCCATTGAAACTGCTCAGCGTAAGGTCGAATCCCGCAACTTCGATATTCGTAAGCAACTGCTTGAATACGATGACGTGGCAAACGATCAGAGAAAAGAAATCTACGCTCTGCGTAACGAAATCCTGGAAAACAAAGATGTGTCCGGTCCTGTGAAGGAGCTTCGCGACGGATATTTCACCAGCCTGTTCCGCCACTATGTTCCGGCAGATACCGTCGAAGAACAGTGGGATCTTGAAGGCTTAGAAAAAGAACTGAAAGAACAGTGGAATCTGGATGTTCCGCTCAAGGCTACACTGGAAAAATCCGAAAGCTCCGACGACCAGGAACTTCTGGATATGCTGCTTGCAGCCACCAACAAGGTTTACGACGAAAAAGTCGCCTTGGTCGGTCACGAAGCTTTTGCACAGTTTGAACGCAACGTTCTGCTTCAGTTCCTGGATCAGCGCTGGAGAGAGCACCTCAGCCAGCTCGATATGCTCCGTCAGGGCATCTATCTCCGCGGCTATGCTCAGAAACAGCCGAAACAGGAATACAAGCGCGAAGCTTTTGAACTGTTTGCCAACTTGCTTGAAACTGTCGGTGCCGACGTCACCCGCGTTCTGATGAATGTTCAGATTCGTCAGCCGGAACCTGAAGAAGTCGCAGCGGCTCAGCAGGAAGCTCAGGCTCCCGCTCAGCAAGAAGCCCTTCCTCAGGAAGAAGATCCGTTTGCGCATGTCGGACGTAATGATCCCTGCCCCTGCGGCAGCGGCAAGAAATTCAAAGACTGCCACGGCAAACTTCGTTAATCTGAATTAATGGAAAGACGGCTCTCGGTGAAAACACCTTGAGCCGTTTTCTTTTGGCCGACATTCGTGCTCTAAAATCGAAAAATTAAATCAAAAAATTTTTGAGAAAAAAGGAAAAGCAATATGGCAATCAATCTCTTCCCGCCCGAACCGTCTGAGATTTACTCGGTTCCCGGAGTTGTCCTCGGCGTTGCGGCAGCCAATATCCGTAAACCCAACCGCAATGACGTTCTGGTGGTTGAGTTGGCATTAGGATCCCGCGTCGCAGGCGTGTTTACTTCTAATCGCTTCGCGGCAGCGCCTGTTCAGGTTTGCAGGACTCACTTAGCTGAAACGAATAACATCAGAGCATTAGTCGTCAACACCGGCATAGCAAACGCAGGTACCGGCGAACAAGGTCTCCAAGACGCTCAGGAAACCTGCAGAAAGGTTGCGGATATCTTCGACTGCTCTCCGATGCAGGTTCTGCCATTCTCGACCGGTGTCATCATGGAACCGCTCCCCATGAACCGTCTGCTTAAAGGCGTGGAAGAAGCCGCTAAGCATTTGTCGAGAACCAATTGGATCGCAGCGGCCGAAGCCATCATGACAACGGACACCGTTCCCAAATGCGTTTCCCAGCGTGTCATGCTGGATGACGAGGAAATCACGATCACCGGTATCAGCAAAGGTTCCGGCATGATCGAGCCGCACATGGCAACGATGCTGGGCTTCATTGCGACCGATGTTGCCATCGGTCAGGACCTAATCGGCAAAGTCGTCAAGATGGTGGCCGATGCTTCTTATAACCGTATTACCGTCGACGGGGACACGTCCACGAACGACTCGTTCGTTTTGATTTCTACCGGATGCAGCAATGCTCGCCCGATCGAAAGTATGGACGACCCGCGCTTTGATGATTTGCTGGATTCTTTAATCGAAGTCGGACAAAAGCTTTCTCAAGCGATGGTCCGAGACGGAGAAGGCGCAACGAAGTTCATTACCATTACGGTGGAAGATGCGAAAAACGAAGCGGAAGCCCTCAAAGTTGCCTACGCCGTCGCTCATTCTCCGTTGGTTAAGACAGCTTTCTTTGCTTCCGACCCTAACCTTGGCCGAATTCTGGCCGCGGTCGGCAACTCAAAGATTCCGGATTTGGACGCAACGAAAGTTTCTCTTTGGCTGGACGACGTTTTAGTCGCCAAGAACGGCGGCCGTGCTCCTGAATATATGGAGGAGCAGGGCGTTGCTGTGATGAGCCAGGATGAAATTACCGTTCGTATCAGCCTCGGCCGTGGAGATGCCTGCGAAACTGTTTGGACCACAGACCTTTCTCACGATTACGTTTCGATCAACGCAGATTACAGAAGCTAAATACAGAGATGGCAGACGCAAAACTCGAACAAAAACTGGAACGTCTTCTCGATCGACTGGAAATTCTTCTTCCCAAGACCGAGGATGAAGTAGATTGGAGCGCAGCGGCTTTTCGGTGGCGCCGCAAACAATACTTGGGCATGTCCTACGGCGTCCTCGAGCCGATTCATCGAGTCGCACTCGTAGATCCGGATTCGATTAAGAATGCGGATCAGCAGAAAGCCGCGTTGCTCAGAAACACGGAGCAGTTTGTTCGAGGTTTGCCCGCAAATAATGTTCTTTTAACCGGTGCGCGAGGCACCGGAAAATCCTCTCTTATCCGTGCGTGTTTGAAGCAGTTTGCAGATCAAGGACTGCGTCTCATTGAAGTGGACAAAGAAGATTTAAAGGATCTGATCGACATTGCTCAGCGCATCGCCGATCGACCCGAAAAATTTATTGTCTTCTGCGATGATTTGTCTTTTGAATTCGGAGAAGGCGGATACAAAGCACTGAAAGCGATTTTGGACGGCTCCGTGGCTTCGACCGGAGACAATCTGCTGGTGTACGCAACATCCAATCGTCGTCACTTAATGCCGGAGAAAATGCAGGACAACCTTGCCAGCAGCATGGACGAAGACGGCGAACTCCATCCGGCTGAGACGATCGAAGAAAAGATGTCGTTATCCGAGCGTTTCGGTCTTTGGTTGAGCTTCTACCCGTTCTCTCAAAAAGAATATTTAGCGGTCGCCGAAGGCTGGACAAAACATTTCGGCGCAGAAATCTCCGACAGATGGCAAACCGAAGCATTGCAGTTTGCACTGCAGCGCGGTTCTCGTTCCGGCCGTGTGGCTTACCAGTTTGCACGCGACTGGGCAGGAAGAATGCATTTGGAGACTGAGCATGACAACTAAACCGACCGAAGTGGTTGTTGCCGTGGCTTTTGATAAAGACGGACGTTTTCTGATGACTTCGCGTCCCGAAGGAAAAGTCTATGCGGGCTACTGGGAATTTCCGGGCGGCAAAGTCGAAGCCGGAGAAACTCTTGAGGAAGCGCTTGTCCGTGAAATGAAAGAAGAACTCGGCGTTCAGGTAACTGATTGCCGAGGGGTTTATTCAACGGTGTTCACGTATCCTCATGCCACCGTGCATTTGCATTTCCTGCATTGCCGTTTGAATCCTGAAGAGCTGAAATGTCTCGAAGGACAGACATATCGATTCTGTACCTTAGAGGACTTACCGCATCCGATTTTGCCGGCGACGGAACCGGTACTAGCGCAGGTGACGGCGAGAAAGTAGTTCTACTTCTCTAGGTCAGCTTTATGTGCGGCGAGTTTGCCGGTGGCGAGTGCATCGGCAGAGATATCAAGATCGTCGTCGCCTTCCATCGGTTTATCTTTGATGGAATATTTCCCTTCTGCCCACGCGCCGAGATCGATTAAGCGGCAACGTTCGCAGCAGAAAGGACGATACGGGTTCTTGTCTGAGTATTCACATTCACGCCCGCAGGTCGGGCATTTAACTTTAATTGCCATTTTTACTACATATTGCATAAACCGAGGCGGAAAGGCATCACCTCGGGAATTTCCGCGATCGGACCGCTGCCGAAATTGGCGCCGGAGAAACGAACCGAAAGGAGATAACGGTTCGCGGAGATCTTCGGAATCATATTCAGTTTAGGATCCACAAACACTTGGAGCAGTGTAAACGTTTTGCCCTGAAGGTCTTTCTGGTAAGAGCCTTTGATCGCTTCCACGTCATTTAACTCAGCTGTGCCGCGCAGCAGATTCAAAATCAAATCGATGGCGTTGCTGTAGGGGAGCAGGGGCTTTATCCACTCATTGAGATAGTGCTTGCGTTCTTCAGCCGAAAGGTGAAGCCAATGGTGGTAAACAGGGACGTCGAATTCACAGGTTCCGGCAGGAATGCCTGAGCGCTGTCCGACTGTTTTAAGGAATTCGTTCTGGCTGGAGAGATGGGAGATTCTGACGCCCACGCAGCTTAATTCGGCTCTGCTGGCTTGGAGTTTGTCCAAGGTTTCTTTTAAGGATTCCTGGTCAACGTTGTCATTATTTGCGAGAGGTTCCAAGCAGGACCGGAAGCGAGCAAGTTCGTGCAGGAGGTCATTTTTTTGATCTCCGCGGGTTGTGACCTCTTGAATTTCAAAGTACTTGATGATGGCTGCTCGGTGATCATTCGCATTATCTTGCTGAGCAAACCACGACAGCTGTTTAAAAAGGTCAGCTAGTCTCAAAAAAGTACGAAGTTTTTCGTTGGAGGGAAACTCATATCGTAATAAGGTTTCGGTCATTCCAATCTCTCGCGTTCCTAGAATAATTTTATATTTCCCCCTTAACGGCCGGTAATGGAAATGATTACCGTCGAAGGCGTACGGCTATCGAAAAATCTCTCAGAAATAACGCAAAAATATCAAGGGATTCTCCTATACAATTGTACACAATGAGAAGGTTTAGACTAAGAAAATAAGCTGTTGTATCCCACTGCGAGACAGTAATTTTCACACAGCAGGCAGTATCGGAGGTTCAGCTTTTTCTACTTAAAGAAAAGTACATTGCGTGAAGTTTTAATACAGAGGCCTTTAGCATCTCGAAGGTGCCGACATTTTCAATGACGTCATCTGCTGCATCCAGCCTTTGAGCAGTCGTCGCCTGGGTTGAGATAATCTTTTTCACAGCTTCAGGCGTTAGATGGCTTCTTTGAACGACCCTCTCGACTCTCAGCGCTTCTGGCGCTTCGACGACAAGCAAGCGATCGATGGACGAACGCCAAAAGGGGCTTTCAATGAGAAGCGGGACACTTAAGATCGTGTACGGGGACTGTGAGGCGTCGAGTTGGCGCTGACACTCTTTGCGAATTAAAGGATGAAGGATATTTTCCAGAGCCGTTTTAGCCGCAGGGTCAGAAAACACCAACTCTCTAATGAATTTTCGATTCATGGAGCTGTCGGGAGAGGCTGCTTCAGGCCCGAAGTGTTTAACGATATCCGGCATTGCGCCGCCGTTTACCGCGGTTAATTGCCGCGAGACGACATCTGCATCCACAACTTCGATCCCTAATTCCTCAAATAAGTCAGAAACCGTTGTTTTGCCGGAACCAATCCCGCCTGTCAGACCGATCACTTTCATGGAGTGCCTATTGTTAAATTGAAAGCGGCTTCTTTACTCCTATAGAGAAGAAAGCGCCGATGTTCTAAATCAAGGAGCCCCTTATTTGGCTTGTAAGACCTGATCAATCCAGTCTTTTGTAAGCTGTTCGCGTAGCCGGCCTTTCTCAGACAACGGGACGCCAAGCATATGAATATTCTTTAAATCCAGCACAGGGTCGTCAACTTTGACGTCGGTACGGGTCGGAACGTACCTAATCTTATTTTTGATAAGGAATTCGGCCAGTTTAGGTGAAGTGGCCCAGTCTAAAAATTCTTTTGCCTCTTTCGGATGTTTAGCACCTTTTACGAGAGACACAACTTCGATGCCGAAGGTAACGCCTTCTTTCGGATAAGAAATCGTGACCGGATATCCGAGCTGGACGATATCCAGCGCATCAGGCAAGTAAACCATGGCAGCAGCCGCGAGACCGTCACCGACACGCAAAGCAGGCCAAGCACCGCTCTTGGTGTACATCTGAACGTTCTTGTGAAGTTTTTTCTGGAAGTCGATACTGCCTTCGCGCCCGAATACTCTTTCTAAAGAGAAGAGGCGTTCTGTCGCAGTTCCGGAGGTTCGAGCATCGGCCAGGATAAGGCCTTCTTTGTATTCAGGCTTTAGAAAATCCTGCCAGGAAGTCGGAGCCTTCAGGTTGTTCTTTTTAAGAAAGTTGTTATTCGTGATGAAGGCAAGCGGCATGATGCCGATTCCCGTCCAATAATTTTGTGGATCCTTAAATTCTGCCGGAATGAAATCAGAGCCTTTAGGTTTATAGGGTGCTGTCAGCCCTTCGTTCTTAGCAACTTCAAGATAATCTGCCGGACCTCCCAGAAGAACATCGACTTGGGGATTACTTTTCTCTGCCTGGAGGCGGGAGAGAACTTCGCCGGAAGAAAGTCTGAGGAAGTTGACTTTGATACCCGTTTCCTTGGTGAACTGTTCAAGGACCTGAGAGGCGTATTTCTCAGGCATGGAGGCGTAAACGTTCAGTTCTGCAGCAAGAACATTAAAAGAAAGGCCAAGAACGGCTAAGGATGCAGCAAATTTAGCGACAAGTTTCATCAGCATAGAACCCAAAGATATTTCAATTATTCTGCCATAACATATTTATTTCTCCGATTTATAACGGAGGAATTTTTCGATTCTCGGAAAAATTTAAAAATCGCCCATTTCGAGCGCATAATCTTTAAAGATGCCAAGAGAAGGAGGGGTTCTCGTGCCGTGGGTTGTTACGCTTACGATCTTAGTCGCCAGCGCGTTTCTGATGGATATGTCGTTCACGATGATTACGCCGTTTTTGCCGGTGTATCTATCCTCTGAACTCGGAGCTAAAGCTTCTGAAGTCGACATGTGGTCAGGTGCGGTATTTGCGGTGACTTTCTTTGTGAGCGGACTGCTTGGTCCGGTCTGGGGTGTGCTGGCTGACCGTAAAAGTCGCAAACTCATGGCGTTAAGGGCCTCGATCGGTCTGACGATCAGCTACGCACTGTGCGGCATTGTTCAGACCCCGATGCAATTATTCGCTGCTCGGTTCTTTCAAGGTTTGTGCGCCGGCCTTTATCCCGCCTTGTTAGCTCTATTAGCTGCCTCGATTCCTGCCCGTAAAACAGGTCTGTCTATGGGATTGATGCAGGGAGGCATGACAGTCGGCGCGGTAGTCGGGCCTTTTGTAGGCGGCGTATTGGCAGATTACTTCGGAATGCGCGAATCTTTCTTCGTTGCTTCTGTTGCTCTAGGTCTTATTTCCCTACTGATCGGTTTTTGCATTAAAGAAAAACCAAGGACAGTTAAAGTCACTTCACGTAATTGGTTTGATTGGAGTGTTCTTCGACAGCCAGCGATTTTCAAAATGCTGATTGCCTGCGCAGTGATTCACGCGTCTTTATTCTCAGCTCAGCCAATCCTGCCGCTTTACATTGCTCAGCTTCAAGGAAGCATGGACAACATCATGATGCTTTCCGGGACGATATTTTCTGTCTGCGCGATTTCGATCATGATTGCTTCTCCGATTCTCGGAGCGGCTGGACAGAGGTTTGGCTTCTTAAAGGTACTTTCGTGCTCTTTGTTCTTCGCCGGTCTTTTAATCTCCGCTCAAGTCTTGGGACGAACTCCGTTTGAATTCGGTGTTTGGCGGTTCATCGCCGGATTTGCGATTGCCGGTCTAATTCCTTTGGTGAATTCGATCATCTCAACAGAATGCCCGCCTGATAAAAAGGGAGAAGTCTTCGGATTTAACTTCCTGACAGGGCATGCCGGCATGGCATTGGGACCGTTTGCGGCCGGAGCACTTTCAGGTTGGTTCGGCTATCAGGCAGTGATTGTTGCCTCAGGCCTGATCCTTTTTCCTCTTATTGTGTACTTGAACTATGGCAGAAAGAAGTAGGAAAGTTTGGAGGTGTTAGATGACAAAGCTAAGGAAGAAACTTACCGAAAAAACGCGGAAATTTGGCGCTGAAGTGCGTCGACGCCATTCAACAGGATTAACGCCGGAATCAGAAAAATACTACGAGCACGTCCCGGCTACCTTTCCTTCGGACTGGTACGACTATAACGGGCCAGGATGTGATGGACTTAAACTGAAGAAAGAGGCTCCGGAGCGTGCTCATAAAGAGTTGAGAAAATACAATATTTATTGTGATAGAAAGGCGAGAAAAGGGATTATCGTCGACTGATTTTTATGGATCATAGAAGAATGAAACGTTTAAAGAAAAGGCTCAACTGGGAGGACCTTAGTAAGCTTACGAATGAGGAGCTTTACGCTATTCACGCAAAGATATTTAAGTGCGATCCCATACTGCATGGCAGAGGTGCCTTCTACCCACAAAATGAAGCCGAAAGAAAAGCTGTAATCAGCGCGATCATTAGCGGAGAACCTCTTGACGTTACAAAAGACGATCCTCCAGGCGTTACTTATTAGCAATCTGGCTTTCTACGAGGTGGACTTCTTTACGACACCCGTTTAATCAAGCCTAATTTCTAGACCAGAAGGCTGAAGAGTCCGAAAAAAAGAACGTTGGCTTCCAAAGTTGCTTAACTGAAAGGAATGCGGAAAATTTCGATTCCGCGGGCTGCGAAAAGTTCGAAAAAATGAAACCCGGACGTCCATTCGAACATCCGGGTGGAATTCTGTGGTAGTGAGAGGGTTCGTAAATCGTTTAAAAACAATGAGATAAAAACGAGATTTTAATTTTGGTACGTAAATTGGTACGTAAAAATTTTTGCTTGGAGCTTTTAATTTCTTATTTCCGGCGCCGGTAAGTCGGTGCGTTTTTCTTCTAGACATCTTAGGCCTTTCCATATTTCCGCATTGTGAAATCTATGGTTAAGGCTGAGACCCGTTAGGGAGCGCGATTGAATATATTTTTTTCACTCTCTCTCTCGGGCCGGGAACTGTGGGAAATTGGGAACCGTCGGCGAGAGGCCTTGAGGCTCATGGGTTTTATTGGTTCCCACGATAAAAAGGCAAAATTCAAAAGAAAAACGGCGGGAAGTACCGCCGTTATTGGGTTTAGGGCTGTTTTAGGGCTGGTTCCCTAGTTCCCATTTTTTAGTCGCTTTCCTCGTAATTCATAAGTTTGTCGTGGTCGATTGTATAAAAGCGGCCGCTCATGCCGTTGGCTTTTACCTTGGCTTTAAGCCTTAGCTTTCCTTTCGGGTCTTTATCATTTTGGATTAGCAGTCCCCTATGGATTAGTTCCGCACAAGCGGCCTCCGGCGAGTAGTTGCCGATTAACTTAGGGAAAACAGAATCTAAAAACATTATTCGCTTCTGTTTTGGAGCTGATTCAACGGGCTTAATTTCCGGGTCGGTTAATTCTTCGCCTGTCTCGCTATCCTCAGAAGGAAAAAAACCGCACGGTTCAAAATTCCTATACCCGTATTCGGCCCGCTCTGAAGTACCGTAAAGCGCAAATTTATGGATTGTTTGAACGGCTTCCCGCAAGCTCTCGATCAATCGGCGCGCCTCTTTCGTGCCCGTGGTAAGGCCTGCAAAATAACGCTCCATGAGCTTGATTACCGCGTCGGTGGCCTGTCCTTCCTGCCAGCCCGTTAAGCCTGCCTTAGTCGCGATTTCGCCCGCTGCTGCGCATAATTTAAAGCGGTCGAGTTCTCGACTCTGCTGTGCTCCTATTTCCTTGGGAGCTTTTGCCTCAAACGCACGGGCGAAAGGTTCCGCTTGGGTTTCTAAGGCTTCGGCGTTGGCGGTTAGGTATTCAAGCCACTTGCGCCCTAATTCTCCGTAATTTTCCCGTGTCCCTATTGAAAGGAGGTTAAAGGCCTCGGAAATAGTTTTAAAGCGTGGCGGTATGGCCTCGAATATCCCGAGCGTGTCTCTATCCATCGGAGCGGCTCTTACGCCCATTCCCACGTCTATAGGAATGCTTCGGATGTCCGTCCCCGTCTGCACCTCAGCGCCCGCTTTTTTGAGGTATTGTTCTACGGTTAATTCACCGGTGGAAATCCATAGTACCTGCCAAGTGGGCGGCTTCCGGAGGTTTGTATCTTTATCCATTCGAGGCTTGCCCACGCCCCCTGCAAGCTTATAGATAATGTCGGTTACCTCGTAGACCTTGGCGGTCTTGAGTTCGTCCAAACACATAAGAGAGTCGTTGTGAGCGGCCGCCACGCATTCCAGCGCGTTTGCTGTGCCTGACCACGAGATGACGCGGCCGCCGTCCGGAGAAGGTTTGCCGTAAACGCCTGCGGCGGCTTCTGCTATTGAAGTCTTGCCTACGGTAGAGGTGCTGTAAAAGTGAAATCCTCCGCTCTTTTGCTCAAGCCAGCTAATCCTTGAAAGGAGCGGAGCCGCAAGCGCTGTGCATATCGCTAAGGTGAGCGGGCTAGAGTATCGGGCAAGGTAGCCTACGCTGTCGCGCCATTTTTCGATACTGCCCGCTTGGTCATAATTGGCTTTTGCGTTGCCCGCAGGTTCATAGTAAATCCGTTCCTCAGAGTCTCCTATCACGCCATTAGGCGTAATAAAGGCGTCCCCAAGCCAGCCGCCCCGCCTTGTAATAGCGACCTTCTGCGGCATTAAATCCGGGTTCTCTCGGTTCACTATCGGACGGTTGTAAATGTAATCACAGAGGTAGCGGGCAATGTTTCGGCCTGTAGAGTAAAGCGGAAGGCCCGAGCTTGTTAGCGCTTCCCGCACATTGTCGCCTTTCCCCGTTAAATCTGAGTCTTGAATAAGCACCTCAAGCCGGCGCCCGTCATTATTGCGGAATGCAATAAGGCGCCCCCATCCTTGCCCGTCCGGGTCTCTCGCCTGTCCGATAATCTCGATTTCGGGGAATAGGGCTTCCTTCGGGCCTTTAGTGACCTTGCCCGCCAAGACCTTATAAACCGAAAGATAAACAACTCCGTTCACGGTGGAATACTCCCCGCTCGATGCGGTGAAAAGATCGGGATTTGCCTCTTGCTGATCTATCTCCCTACAGTAGGCGGCGTACTCCATTCCCAGCATAGATAGAAAGGCCTCAGTGCCGCGGCCCTTGCTTTTGCAGGTGTCGTGCATACAGCAAATAGCGCCGTAACGGTAGCGCTTGCCGTTGTCGCGTTTCGAGCCCGGGGCAAAATAGGCGGTAGAGGTTAGGCTCCCATCATCGTGCTCACCGCTCGGGCATTTAATCGCATACTTTCCGCCTCCCATATCGCGCAGGATGAGCCCGTGCTCCGTTAATGCTTCTAGTATCGGGTCAACGTGCTTAAGCTCGGGCTTAAAGCCTTCTGCTTCCGGCGCCGGTGCTGTAGAATCAATTTTCGCAAGGGCCTTTTTCTTGGTCTCTGAGCCCTTGGTAAATTGAGCCGTGGCGATAGGAGTTCCGGAAAAGAGCTCCAAGCTCGCGGCTTTTTCTTTTGGCACCGTGTACATGATTTGAGCGGGCGTATAGCTCGCGCTGTCTATTGCCGCCGTGATTAACTTATCGGGTTGCTCCGCAAGCTCCGGCACCTTTTCCATAAGCCACGAGCAAACATTCCGCGCGCAAACCTCCCAATCCTTCGACCCTAACTCTTTATCTAAGGCCATGACAACTCTGTATTTTCGAGCTGTAGGCGTATCGGAGTGTGTAGGGTAGATAAAGCATGAGTAAGGCTTGAGCACCTCCTTTAGCGCTTCCAGCACCTGCGGACTTATGCCTAGGCTATCGGTTCCCTTCGGTGTATAGACCTTGCCCGCGGCGTCTTGCTTTTGTTGCTTTCCGCCGTCGATATCAATAGCCAGCCAATTACGCGGCAAGACGTTTACATCTTTCCTTTTGTTGTCCTTCATAGGGGCGCAAATTGCGGGGCCGTCTTTCGGGTCGTTCTCCCTTGCGTTCCGTGCATTTTGGACAATGCGCGCAAAATCCTCGAAGGTTTCGACTTTCTGGGGTGTGCCAAGCGGTTTTTTTGCGCTCTTTACGAGCATAAATTCAATAGTCATTGTATTGCCTCCCTAGGTGTGTACTGCTTGAAACACTCAAGGGCGCAGGGCGCCGGCCTTACCAACTCTTCAATAAGGGCATTGATGATCGTTTGCTCATCCTCGGGCTTCCTCAGCTTAAGAGGTTTAATCGTAGCCGGGCCGTTGATGGCCTCTTCGAGCCTCATAGCGGTGTCGACGTGAGCCCACGGGCAATAGCCGTTAATGCTCCTACGGGCGTATTTCAAAAACTCTCCCGCACGGTTGTACCGCTCCCTGTAAAGCCGCTCCGATAAAGCGCTCCCCGTCGGCGTTCTTTTTTCGTAGTCCCTTCGGAAAGTAGCCAAGATAAAGCCCACAAAAAACATTCCTTTAGGGAAGGTTCCATCCTCTCCTTTCGGGAAAAACTTCCGTACGTAGCCCATTACTTCGGCCGGTCTTATAAGCCCGTCCCTGATAGCGTCCGCCACGATAAAAAATGCTTCCGTTCTTGGTGACTTTTCTATGAGAACGGGCATGTCTTTTAGATTTGTCCTTGTCATTTTTTCTCCCGCTGGGTGCTGGTTCTTGTGGGATTGTCGGAGGTTGGTTGCTCGTAGAGTTCGGCTAGATCGGCGTTTAGTCTTTCGCCTAAGAGCTTCATTAAGTAGGCGAGTGTGGAGCCCATCCTATCGTCGGATAAGCCCGGGCGAGGTTTAACCTCGGAGAAAAAGACTTGAGAAAGTTTGCCTAAGGTTTCCAAACAATCCGCCGCTTCCATCATGTCCATGTAGATTTTTTCGTTCATGGCGCACCTCCTACAAGACAAATTGAGGCGCCGGGGCCTGAGTTGTAAGGGCTGAATAAATGCGCGGGGTAGTGGGGATGTATCCGAGCGTGCGGATAAGCTGAGTTCTTGCCATGGTAGTGGCCTCCTTTTTGGTTACCTAGAATCCCGCTCTCTATTCCACTAGAGGGGCGGGGGTCGCTTACAGGTGTGGAATAACCGTCAAAAAGGAAACGGCAAGCCTTGCGGCTTCCTGTCAGCAACCCCCATAAAAAGGTAATAGGAGGCTCTGCCACGTTACGAGCATAAAAAACACCGCCATTCCTTGAGGCGGTGGCTCGCCTTTTTGTTTCAGATATTCCACTATCTGCCCGCGTTTGTTTGGCGCGGTTTTTTAAGTGTACGGCCTTTAGTCTCTTTCTGTAAAGCTCCGTGTTACCGCCGAATAGTGCAAAAGACAATGAGGCGCGCTGGTGCTTGGAAAGGCTCGGAGCCGCCTCAGTAGTCGGCGATAACTTTAAGAGGATGTCTAAGATTTGCCTTAGCGTCTTAGAGTTCGCCGCGTAAGTCTCGCGGTCGAAGGCCTGCACGGTTGAAAAAGCTATCCCTCTCATGCCCGTGCTCCTTCGGCTTGAGCATTAGCGGCTTGGGCTTCCATCCAAGCCACGACATCGGAGCGGCGGTAAAGCGCCGACTTTTGAGATATGCGGATAGGTTTGGGAAAATTGCGGGTTTTAATCCACGTTCTTACGGTGGATTTGCCGGCGCCGCCGAGCATTTTGCAAACGCCCGATAAGGGCAAATACTCTGTATCGTTCATATTGCCTCCAAATGGCACTGATAACAATGCGTCCATTTTGGAGGCCTAAACGCTTAGGGGGTGCGTGGAGCTCGGCGGTTAGTACATAAAGCTAGGCGAATTGAACAATTAGCTAGGCGAATTGCAAAAATCTTGGTTAAACGACGGGCCAATATTTATCTAAATGCCTTTTGGCGGTGCGCTGGTCGATAGTTGAGTTTGGGTGCCCGCTGTGTTCGGCATGAAAGAGAATGTACTTAACTGCAAGCGCAGGCGTAACGGGCTTATTTCGTTCCTGTGGAGGCAAACCCAGCTTAAATGCTCTAACTGTTTCTTGAGTTTTTAAGCGTTTAACCTCGCTTGTTTTTGCGGCTCCTTCCTGAAAGGCTCGCGATTTTCTTGCGTTGTTTTCCTCTAGCATTTTGAGCGCTCGGGTTAGCTTGGCGGCTGTTTCAGTTTCGCCTCTTAATTCGGCGCCTTGCAATGTTGAATTAAGGAGCTCCTGTAAATCCTTATTAAAACTCATAGGCCGCCCCCGATAGTCTTTCTTACCAACTTCATGCATAAGTCGGCGCCGCGGCGGTCGAAGTCTCCTACAGTTTCATAAAAATAGCTGTGATCGTTTTGAAAGAAAGTAGCCAAAAGCGCGGCCCCTTGGCCGATTGTTTGGCTTAGCTCGATATCCAGCTCTCCTATATCCTCAGACGGTAGCCCGCTTGTGGGGAGGCTTTTCCTTACACGGATAAGGGCCTCCGTTGTCCGGAGTACGGAGATTAGATCTAAGAGCGCCTCCGGGTCGCTTTCCTCATATCCGATTAGTTCATCCTCGGTTACGGGCTCGGAGTAGTCGGCGTAAAAGTCTATGGCGCCCTTAATTCTCTCTAAGGCTTCCAGCCGATTGAAGTAGTCACCGCGTGCGCCCGTAGGTGTGTCTTTACTGGGGGCCTCATCGCCGGGATTGATGAGCTTAAAAACCTCTAAGTCCTTTCCTTGGATACTGCGGCAGTAGTCGATTACTTCCCTTGTGCTTTCGTCCGGTAGTGTGTCTTGGCCGTCATTGTCGGTATACATGGCCTTGTTCCCCTTGCTTGTGGTTCCCTTGCATAAAGATGAGGAAAGCGGCGCCGGGGCAAGGGAGCCCGCGCTCTCGGTAGCTAGTCGAGGCGTGCCGCTTCAAGGGATATTTTACCGTGCGTTTTTCGGCACACGCGCGCGAGAGGCAAGGGTGTAAAAAGTTAGAAAGACTTGCCTCTTAAAGAGCGCCGTTGCTTCCCTCCCGTAGCGGTATCGCTCCCGCGCTCGGCAATACGTGGCTAAGCGCCGCGAGGCGGTAGCCCGTGGATGGTGGCGCCTAAGCGGTGACACCGGCGCCGGTGAGGGGTTTGCGAGAGACTTCGCACGCGCGGGAGAGTTTTTCTAAAACCGTTTTATTTTTATGCGCCGATTTTTTTGAAAATGGTTTTTTGTATGGGCCCGTAGCGCAGCGGGTAAGAGGGCCGAGAATCGCGAAAATTCAGGGGGTGGGGGTCGGTCTAAAAACTAAATTACCGTGTTTATTGGGAACCGTGGGAACCGATTAGGTTTTTGTGGGAACTGATAAAACCTTTAATTATCAATATGTTATATATATAGTTCCCATGGTTCCCATAGTTCCCATACCTCAGCCCTCACGCGCGAGCTTTTGGTTTTATCGTTACTCGCACCTCCGCCACGGGCTGTAGTCCGACAAGTCAATCCCTTTTAGGCAGTTATCGGCCCAAGCCTGCGCTACCTCCCGTTGTTCCGCCTCATGGTCATAACGCCTATAGGCTCCGTTGAGGTTGTCTTTTTTCTCATGCAGTAGCACCCGCTCGGCGGCTTCCTGTGCCTTGGAGTAGTTTTCCCATTCTCTCGATTCCACCCATGACCGGAATGTAGCGCGAAAGCCATGCGGCGTAACCCTGCGCTTTTCGCCGGTCTCTCGCTTACTGCTGTTAGGATCAATCCAGCCGAGCCCGTCCTTCTGTATCTTTTTCTCGTGGAGCGCTTTAATTACTTCCGTCATCGCCATATCGGTTAGAGGCTTATCCATGCCCACGTCTTGCCGCTTAATGAATACAAGCGGGCCTATCCTCGGCAGGTGCTTTAGAAAGTCCACGGCTTGAGCACTGAGCAACTTCGTGCGGTTCCTCTCGAAGTCTTTATCCTTGGTCTTTTGGTGCTCTTCCGGGATTGTCCAAATACCATTATCGAGGTCAAACTCTTTCCATTCCGCAAGGCGTACCTCACTGTTTCGCGAGCCCGTGAGAATGGCAAAAAATAAAGCGTAGGCGCTCGCGCTCGGCGTTGTCAGTAGGTCACGTATAAAGGCCTGTATATATTCAAAAGGCAGTGAAGGATAGTGCTGTTTCGGCGGCCGAGGCAACGGCTTAAGGAGTACGCCTAGAGGCCCGTTTAGGTCGGCAGGATTGCTCTTTAGCTCCGTGAGCTTTTTTGCTATGGCGTAGTTAAATACACTCTTGGCTAGGATATAAGCCTTTTCAGCCGCGTTTGGTTTAGACACCCAAATAGGCCGGAGGGCCGCCTCTACATCCTGCACTGTGATGTTGTCTATTGGCTTATCTCCGAGTACCGGCGCCAAGTGTTTGTTAAGGGCTATGAGCCAGCCCTTAACTGTGCTCCTACCTCGCATTTGAGATAGTTCGGATATGTATCCCTTGGCGCAGTATAAAAACGTCATACGCTCGCTTTTTGCGCGCTTCTCGGCTTCTCTTTCTTCTGCCGCTCTTTCCTCTTTTTTCTTGGCTCTTACTTCCTGCGGGCTGGTTCCCGATTCATAAAGAGCTAAGTCAGCGGCCGCCTTTTTACGTACCTCGGAAAGCGTATATGTACTTAAGTAAGTAGTGACTCTTTCAGGGCCGCCCTTAGAGTATCTCAATCGGTAGCCCGTTATTTTTCCGTCCCGCTTCTCTACCGTTAAGCCTTTTACGCCGCCTACTGCGTGCCGTCCGTCCGGCAGAGCATTTACCTCTTTTACGGTAAGAGACTTTTTAATCCTTGGCATAGCCCGCCCCCTCTAGGTTCGTCCTTAAATGCGTTTGGTACGTAAAAATTTTAACCTAGGTACGTAACCGGTACATAAAAATGCTTGGATTAACCTGTTTCAATCGGCTGTAATATGGACGGTGATTTGTAAGGGAGGCGGCTAATTCTATGATTAGAAAAGAAAAAACCGCGGTAATCCGCGGCATTCTGTAGTATAGATTGGTCGGAGTGAGAGGATTCGAACCTCCGACCCCTGCGTCCCGAACGCAGTGCTC
>Dunbar_p1__coassemble_1191_pt1 | contig 64745 bp, 66 predicted proteins | sample Dunbar_p1__metabat2_high_PE_026 | metagenome-assembled genome bin Dunbar_p1 | reverse complement strand
TCTGGAGGCGTTGGCCACGCTAATTAACAAATAAATTCATGCGTAGCCCCTGTTACATAGTTATCAGACATGTTAGAGCTATGTGGTAGATAAGGCAAGATTGTCGATACTACTAACTGCTCCGTACAGCTCTGGTTGAACAAATATTAATATTGACAATATTCGCTGTGACGAGTACGATGTATACATTAAAGATCGGAGGCAATCATATGTCTTTTATGTCAGTTAAGGAAGCTGCTTTGAAATATGGATTATCTGAACGGAGGGTTCAGAAGCTCTGTGAACAGAATAGGATCGAAGGCGCTGAAAGGATAAGTGGTGTTTGGATTATTCCTAGTGAGGCGGAAAAGCCTACAGATGATAGGGTCAGCACAATCTCTGAGATGGAAAATGTATTGTCCTTAGCAGAAGTATGCACTCAACTAAGTGTTTCGCTGGCTACAGGAAGGAATTGGATTAAACTAGGAAAGCTGGTTCCCACAGGAATGAAAGGGAGATCACCGTATTTTAGCAGTAGTTATGTTTCATCTTTAAAGGAAGCTATTGCGTCTGGGAATAATCAGGCTCTTAAAAGCCGAAGAAATAAAAAATTTGTTTCGGGAAGGGGGCTCTATAACTCATATGTTTCTAATGACTGTGCAGGAATAAGGTCCGTAGAGACAATCCTCGGAATAGTTTCTTCTATGCCTCATGAGGTTGATGAGGAATTGCTTAGCCTGATTGTTGCAAATGCGGCAATTCAAATGATCTCTGAAAGGTTATTTGACCAGACACTTTATTTGTTTGACTATTTAGATAACCCTGAGGCTATTGGACCATATACTCTGTTGATCCAAGACCTAATTAAAAATCCTTTGTCAGCAAAAGAAAAGTGTAAAGATAACAGTGATCTATTCCGTGTTCCATTTAAATGGGAAAAGAATGAGGACATTCTTGGTCTCCTATATATATCATGCCTCAATATAGGAGATCGCAAAGCTACCGGTTCATACTATACGCCTACTACTGTTGTAAAAAAACTAATTGAAGGACTGGAGATTGAGAAAAACAACTCCACACAAAAGGTACTTGACCCTTGTTGTGGAACAGGCAATTTTCTTCTTCAATTGCCTGATGTGGTATCTGTAGAAGATGTTTACGGTAATGATATTGATCGGCTTTCAGTTGTAATAGCAAGGATAAACATTGCCTTAAAGTTCCGTTTGAATGATGTTAGCGTAGTTGTCGAGAATATCACCCATTCGGATTATCTCATGGATTACAACACGACAGGGTTTGATTACGTAATAGGAAACCCTCCTTGGGGGTATGAATATACAGATCAAGAGGGCGTTTGCTTAAACTTTAAATTTACTTCAGCACGTGGAACAAAAACCGAATCCTACGATGTATTTACGGAACATGCTTTAAACACTGCGCGTAAAGACGGCCTCGTTTCATTCGTTCTTCCTGAAGCAATCCTGAATGTAAAGTCGCATTACGAAATAAGAAAGCTGATTGCAGAAGGTACATCCATTAAGTATCTGGAATATCTTGGTAATGTTTTTGATGGAGTTCAGTGCCCTTGCATTATCCTGCAATTACGAGTGACACAAGAAAAGCTGTCAACCGTTGGGATGACCGTTTCTTTTAATGATAAGTCATTTGAGATTCTTCAAAAAAGAGAAGTGGATCCAGAGTATTTTAGTTTCACAATGACTGATGAAGAATACGGCATTCTTGAGAAGATTGAACATGTATCTCCGGTAGAGTATCTTGCAGGACACGCAAGATTTGCATTGGGCATTGTTACTGGAAATAACAAAGAATATATTTCTCAGATAAAAACAGATGAAAACGAAATGATTTTGAAGGGCTCGGACTTGTTAAAATATCGTTTTATCCCGACTCAAAATTATATCGTATTCAAGCCAGAGACATTTCAGCAAGTAGCACCAGTAGACTTCTACAGAAGCCCAGAAAAACTGCTGTATAGGTTCATTTGTAATCAGTTAGTATTCGCTTATGATAACAATCAAACGTTATCGCTAAATAGTTGTAATATCCTTATTCCAGAAGTGCCTGGATTGGGTATCAAATATGTCTTAGCGATACTAAATTCAAGGATTGCTCAGTACTACTTTAAAAAGAAGTTTAACTCTGTAAAGATTCTTCGATCGCACATTGAACAGATTCCCATAGTGTGTCCAGAGACGTGTGAGCAGGAAGAAATAGTTTCTATGGTTAATGTGTTACTTGGTGCGGAAAGCTCGGAATCTATTCTTGAACAGTATAATGAATTGGATAAAAAAATCTCTGTCATCTATGGAATGACAGAGACTGAGTATCAAACAATTTGCGCTTTTGTTGATGCAGAAAACTTATTTTTGATTCAGTAAATGGAATAGTTCGGCATAGGTCAGTACTCTCTGAAGAAAATGACTGCGATGATATTCAATGTTGCTTTCGTTCAGATGGAACTGGCCTTCGCCCTCATTCCCGCGATGCTGCTTGTCAGAATAGCCCGGACAACTCAGAATTTCATCACTGTCCATTCTGAATATCTCGATCTGATCTGCAAAAAACAAGCCATAGTACAAAACGTCAAACTCTCTGCGCTTAACCTGTTGGATATTACAATCAAAGCTATATCGACCTGTGTCTGACGAACGCATAGCACGATTGGCGAGATTAGCTTTTTGACATTGTTCGATGACATTATCATCTCTGATCTTGTCATCGTTCTCTTTCATTACAGTTGAGAACTTTACTTCGATACGATCATCTGAACTACGATCACGTTTATCGAAAGCAAGAGATCCAGATTCATCAAGGTCATAAAGCCGTTTGATCATAATTTCTGCAACAGTACCGAAACGGCGTGTTCTAAGTGCGAAAATTCCGTCACGGAACTCTTCAATTACGGCATTGTTAACAATATAATCCATGGTTAATACTCCTTGTAATTATCGACAGCAGAGAAAAGGTCTGATAACGAAAGATCAAGACCATCTGCAATCTTTTTTGATATTTTCGATAGAAATGTTTCGGCGGCCAGTCTCAACGGAAGCGTAGTATGTTCGATCCATGTTGATTTTGAGCGCGAACTTTTCTTGACTAAGCCCAGTTTCGGTTCTGAATCGTCGGACACAAGCACCGAATGCCTTCTGTATAGTGGTTTCCATAGGCACACACCTCCAAACTGCTATTATAAAAGTATACGGTCTTTGGGGCAACGGACTATGAGCAACAAAGGCAGAATAATGGACAAATCAAAGGTGTTCATCTGATAAAGTTGAACGCTTTTGTATTGCCTATTGGGCAGGATCAGCCGCGTGGTGATCCTGTGAAAACCGAATATGACGAAAGCCAAGGCCGCCGCCCTGGCTGAGTCAGATGAGGAAGCCGTTGATGGTTTCGCTCCACCGCTCTCTTGCGGATGGCAGCGAAAATGTCAGCGGCTATTTTTGTGGGACCGTCCAGTGAACGGTTCCGCAAAAAGCCGGAAGGACTGAAACGAGCCGCCGGGCAGACGGTGAGATTCAGAACTGCCGGAGCAAGGGGTCAAGGGGAACGCGGTTCCCTTTGGCAGAGTTAAGAGGCGGCAGTCTCTTATCCGGGTGCCGGGTGGAAACCTCCGGCGCAGGTCGAGGGCAAGGCCCCGCCCAGTTAAGTGTTGGGAACCGACACTTAGTGTTGGGTATTACCTGCCGACATGAGATCCGTTTTCCGAGGGTTTAAGAGGCAGGGGTCACACATGAATTTCAAGAAAGGAGAAGTTGCCTATGAAGATGACAAGGCATAATGGCAGGTCCGGCAAGCATGGGACTTACAACCCGAAGCACAATGACCGCCGCTTCGATATCGCAAACAGTGATCACATCGATCAGGAACGAGCGAAGCAAAACGTTTATTGGGACTGCTATCAGGGGTTCCGGTTTCCAACGGATCAGGCAGATGAGGATCAAATCACTTATTCCTTTGAGCAGATCGAGCGTGCTTATTATCATGAGCATTACGGTGAGTACTGCGAAGGCCAGCATGAACGAAACAGGCAGAGTGGTCATTCAAACAGAGACAGATCGCCGGATGATCTCTGGAAGGATAAAAAGACCTGCCCGGAAGAATCCGTAATCCAGATCGGCACGATGGAGCATTCAGTCCCGCCGGAGGTTCTGGCAGAGATCGCGGCAGAGTTCTTTGAGGAATTTCAGAAACGGTTCGGTGAACACATCCACATCTTGGACTGGTCACTGCATCTGGACGAAGCAACTCCGCACATCCATGAGCGTCATGTCTTTGATTGTGAAAACCGCTACGGAGAGATCGCGCCGCAACAGTAAAAAGCACTGGAAGCTCTGGGGTTCGATCTTCCGAATCCTGACCAGAAGCCGGGCAAGCTGAACAACAGAAAAATGACTTTCGACGCCGCCTGCCGCGCCATGCTTTTCGATATCTGCGAGAAGCACGGTCTGCATCTGGACCATGAGCCGGAATATGGTGGCCGGAAGTATTTAGAGAAACAGGACTACATCCTGATGAAGCAAAAAGAAAAGATCGCGGTTCAGGACAGGGCGATTTCTGAAAAGGAAGCCGAGCTGACAGCCATCACGGTCCGCATCGAGGACACGGAGGCTTTCGTAGATGAAGTCGCGGATACTGCCTATGAGAAAGCGGTCGAGGTCGTGACCCGGACGGTTCAGGAGGAAGTCAGGAATGAAGATTTCGAGATCATAGCGGACCAGAGAAACACAGTTCTTCATGATCCTCACCTGACCGAAAATGGAAGGAAGTTCGCCGGGAGCATCTTCACGGATCTGATGGATCGGTTCAGAGGGATGACGAGGCACATCTCCGACAGGCTTGCGGCCATCTTCCGTTCTCCTGAAAAGAAGAACGAGATCCAACAGCCGATCAAGCGGTCGATCCGGGAGCTGCTTGCGAGGAATCGCGTCGAGGCCGACGCCGCCAATGCCGCAAGAAAGGCTGAACAGGATCCGGCCCGGAAGAAGAAACAACAGAATATCGAGCATTAAGAAGCGCTTGTTTTTGATCAGTTTTACCGATGAAGACAGGCGTTTTTTCATGCCCAAAGCAGAAAGAAGGTGATGCCTTTGGGAATCTACTCCCAGATAAAAAATCAGGTCAGCACCCGCGAAGTCGCGGAGCATTATGGCATAAAGGTGAATCGGTTCGGCATGTGCTGTTGTCCGTTTCATGAAGATAAGACGCCGAGCATGAAGGTCGACAAGAACTTTGTCTGCTTCGGTTGTCAGGAAAAAGGCGACGTGATCCGATTCGCCTCAAAGCTGTTTGGTCTGCCGCCCTACGACGCCGCCGGAAAACTAATAGCGGATATGGGCCTCACAGTGACTGCGGAAAGCAGGCCGGAAGTTCAGCCTGGCATTCGTAAGAAAGCCAAGCGTGAACGGACGGAGAAACAACAGTTTGAGCAGGCCGTCAGCCGGATCTACAACGTTTTCTGCAACTATCTGCATCTGCTGAACCATTGGGCCGAGGAATATGCGCCGCGATCCCCCGCAGAGGATTTCCATCCCCTGTTCGTGGAGGCGATGCACAAGAGGGACTATGTCGAGTACCTTCTGGACCTTCTGCTTTACGGTTCAAGGGAAGACAAGGCATTCGTCGTGATCGACAAGGGAAAGGAGGTAGACGATCTTGAAAGACGAATCAGAGACTTTAGCTCCGGCAACGGAGAACGCTCTCCGGGCGGCGACAGCGGCCTTACAGCCGGAAATGACGACGGAGGATGTGAAGGATCTTCTGGAAACGACCGAGAAGGGTCAGGTCAAAAGCAGTATCACGAACGCGGAGCTGATCCTGTCTTATGATCCTCTGCTTCGTGGAGCGATCCGGTTCAACGAGCTGACGCAGAGGGTCGATATCGTGAAGCCGCTCGGGTGGGACCGTGGCAGTTCCGGCAAGGCCCTCACGGACAACGACCTTTACAACATCCATCTTTACGGCGAAAGGACCTACGGCATCAGTTCCCTGAAGATGATCGAAGAAGCACTTCATCTCGTTGCGAACAGGAACAGCTACCATCCGGTCCGGGATTTCCTGAACGGCTTGGAATGGGACGGTGTTCCCCGGATCCGTTACGCCCTTCATCACTTCCTTGGGGCCGATACCAGTGACTACACCTATGAGATCCTCCGATTCTTTATGTTAGGCGCGATCTCAAGGGTGTTTAAACCGGGTACAAAGTTCGACTATATCATCTGTGTAGTCGGGGATCAGGGAGCCGGGAAATCGACGTTTTTCAGGCTTCTTGCCGTCGATGATGACTGGTTCACGGATGACCTGAAGGATCTTGAAAGCGGCAAGGTCTATGAGAAGCTCCAAGGCCATTGGATCATCGAATTGTCCGAAATGCTGGCCACCAACAATGCCAAGAGCAACGAGGCCATAAAGAGCTTCCTGAGCCGCCAGAAGGAGATCTACCGGACTCCGTATGAACGGTATCCGAAGGACAGGCCAAGGCAGTGCGTATTCGCCGGGACGACCAACAAGATCAGTTTTCTGCCAAGCGACAGGACCGGGAACCGGCGATTCCTGCCGATTGCCTGTCAGGAAAGCGAAGCAGAGGTCTTTATTCTGGACGATGAAAAAGCGTCCAGAGAATATATCCGGCAGATGTGGGCCGAAGCTATGGAGATCTGGCGCTCCGGCAAGGTGAGGCTGAAGCTCTCCCCGGAGATCGAAGCCGAGGTCCGGCAGCGACAGAGACAGTTCATGCAGGAAGACGTGGACTCCGGGCTGATCCTTGCCTTCATGCAGGATTTCAAGGGCGATAAGGTCTGTTCCAAGCAACTTTTCAAGGAGGCTCTGCACAACGAGTTCACTCAGCCGCAGAGATGGCAGACCAACGAGATCAACGACATCATGAACCAGCTCATCCGTGAAGGGTCACTTTCCGGTTGGCGGTACTTTGACAAGCCGCGCCGATTCGGGCCGGAATACGGTTCACAGAAAGGATGGGAGCTGGTCCCGGATGTTAACGAAGGGGTGTCTACGGAAGGTCACTGGAAACAGGTGACCATGGACGAGGACATCCCTTTTTGATTTTTGCAACTCTGTAGACACTCTCCGTAGACGGTTCGTAGACAGGAAAAAGCAATCCCGGCAGGCCGGAAAGCCTTATATTCCCTGAACAGTTGCTCCAATGTCAACGAAAAACGTCAACGAGGGGTAAAAAAGTATTCGCGACGAAAAAGGGGTCGCTGGGTACAGAAAAAGTGTTTAGGGGTTCGTAGACAGTTTCGTAGACGGCCCCTCAATCAATCAAAGAAAGGACAATCAAACCATGAAGAACAACAATCCTATGAAACTCTCTTTCAATGACGCACTGCTTGTCTATCTGTTCGGTACGAAGAACCGTGAGGAAACGATTGAAAGGCTGAAGGCCGTCTGCACGGCTCTGTCAGATGAAAAGTTCCGCACGTCGGCATTCATCCTCAAGGAGAACATCGGCAAGGTTTCCGACTTCGTCTGGCCGGAGCTTTACCGTCAGACCATGTGGAATATGGATCTCTCCATTGATGTTGAACGCTACAGTTGGGATGCCGGAGACGAGATGGACGACGGTGAGGAGGATGATGCCTATGGGGAAAACGAATAATAAGCCGGAGTCCGGCAAGGACAGCAGCCGCGTCAGACCGAGGCTGATCCTCCTGCGGGAGTTCAACGGCGATAATGATATGAGGTCCGTCATTGAACAGGCACTGGAAGCCCTCATCGTTGAAAAGTACGATGAAATGCTGCTTCAGAAGGCCGGCTGAAAGAAACACTGATTGAAAAAGGGACAGGGGCATGGTATACTTCGCGTATCGTGTCCCTGTTCATTATAAGGAGGACCTTAATGAACAGGAAAAAACAATCTTCTTCTCTCATCACGGCACTCTACTGCCGCCTTTCCCTTGAAGATGGCCGGGACAATGAAAGCATGAGCATCAGCAATCAGAAGGCTATGCTCCGGGCGTATGCCGAGCAAAACGGCATGTTTAACTATGCTTTCTATGTGGATGACGGCTACACCGGCCGCAATTTTGACCGCCCCGGGTTCCAGCGGATGATCAACGATATCGAAGCCGGAAAGATCGGGTGTGTGATCACCAAGGATCTCAGCCGTCTGGGCCGCAACTATATCGAGGCCGGCAGTTATATCGAGGTCTATTTCCCAAGGCACCATGTCCGTTATATCGCTGTCAATGACAACGTAGACAGCAACAATAATCAGGGCATGGACATCACACCTTTCAAGAACATCCTGAACGATATGTACAGCCGGGATATCTCTAAGAAGGTACTGGCCGGATGGATGACCAGATCCAGACAGGGCAAGTTCATTGGCGGTACGCCGCCTTATGGCCTTATGCGGGATCCCAACGACAAGGGGCATCTGATAAAAGATCCGGAGAAGGCCCCGGTGATCCGGATGATCTATGACCTTGCGCTTGACGGCTATGGTTCATACCGGATCGCAAAGGTGCTTCTGGAAAAGAAGATCCCGATCACTACGATGAGGACGAACCGGGAAGTCGACGCCAACTATTACACTTGGGGATCGTCGCGGATCACAGCTATCCTCCGGAACCCTGTCTACTATGGCGCCCATACCGTCTGCAAGACACATCAGAAGTTCATCCGCTCGAATACCGTCAATCTGATTCCCAAAGAGGACCGCGAGATTATAGAAGGCTGTCATGAGCCTATCGTGACCAAGGAAGAATGGCTCCGGGTCCAAAAGATCATCGACGCAAGACCAGACGTCGGTGTCGGGAAGGATTGTCCGTATTACAACATCTTCCGGGGCCTGATCGTCTGCGGCACCTGTGGCCGGTCCATGCAGTCACGGTATGAAAAGGTCGGAAGGACCGCCAAGAATCGTTTTACCGGCGAAATGCGGGAGCCTATCGACAAGGCCTTCTATTCTTGCCAGACGTACAACAGAGCCGGAAAACAGGCTTGTACGAGCCACAAGATCGAAGCCAGGGATCTCTATAATCTGGTTCTTGCGGATATCCAGTCACTGATCTCTCAGGTCATGACGGATCCGGATGCCTTCTACGACAAGTTGCTTCATAAGCTGGACGGCAGACAGAGATCCGACGTCGGGGAACTTCAGAAGGAATATGATACTCTGTCCGGGAGATCCAATGAGATCGACCAGATGATCCTGAACCTTTATGAGGACAAGGTCCGCGGCGTCATCACGCCTCAACGTTTCGTGTCTCTGACGGAAAAACTTGAAGCTGAACAGAAGGACGCCCGGGATCGTATGCAAGAGTTATGGAAGGACCAGATCGCCTACTGTAAAGCCGGAATCTTCCATCAGCACTTGCGCTGCGACACCCATCGAACCCCAGCAAATTCCTGCGCTGATTGCAAAACAAATTCCTTCGGTTTTCTTTTGCATAACCAAGTCCTCGCTTAGGTTTTGAGAATAAGCGGATAATGGCGAACATACCGATTAAGTTGTGAAATTCACAAGTTGTAATCATGCGTCCGTCTCTCAAAATCGAAACCTGGAACCTCCTCTCGGAATTAGGCAGAACCAAAGGCCTGGCTCAAGCTGCAGAACGTTTAGATATGGACCTTCCTGCGGCATCCCGTTTGGTTTCTTCGTTAGAGAAAGAGCTGGGAATCGAACTTCTGGACCGCAAACGAAAGCCCGCTCAGATTGTCACGAAGTAGCTGGAGCTCTTTTCCGAGGCCGATCGCATAGCTCGCCAATACCAGCGTCTGCTGAAAACTGTCGACTCTATCAAGCATCAAGACACGATTAAGCCGAAGCGGATTTTGAAAGTCAGTCTTCCGGCGAACATTGACCGAAGCGCTTACTTGAATGCGTTTTCAAACTTTGAAAGAAAGCATCCAGGGCTGCGTGTTGAAGTGCTGATCGACGCCGGAGAAGAAGGTTTATTAAATGGCGCGGCAGATGTGGCTTATTTCGGATATCGGCCTGCAAAAGAAGGTATCACATGGATTCCAGCGGACACAACGTTACGTTTCTCATGGCTTCACGCGGCTACCTCCGTCGGCACGGATCTCCGCAAAGCGTCGAAGAACTTCGGAACCATACGCTCCTGCTGAGATACACTTCCAATCGATCTTTTAGTCGGCGTTTAGAGAATCGAGACGCCTCTTTTGAAATCGAATCTGATGACAAGGTGCATTTTGAAGATGCATATTCCTGCCGCACGCACTTGATTGCCGGAGAAGGCATATCGGTAGATTTGGTGCCTTCTTTCGTCGCTGATGAGCTGATGCGAGGCGATATTGTTCCGGTGCTTCCCAGCTGGCACCGTCGGCCTTGGGAGATCTGCGTCTGCCGAAGAGAATCGGATCATTCGCCGTTAGTTTCTGAAATGGCAAACCTGATCGTTGAGAACTTCAAGAAGCACACGGTGGACAGCTGGATGTTTTGGTATCGATATTTTGCGATTCCACTGGATTCAGTTGTTTTGCCGAAAGCAGATTAGAGTTTGTCGCGGAACATGAAGTAGGCGGCTCCGAGCATGCACAGAGAGGCCCATAGATAGTCCAGCTTTAAGGGTTGCTTCATGTAGAGGAACGCAAACGGAACAAAAATGCCCAATGAGATGACTTCCTGAAGGATTTTGAGCTGACCTAAGGAAAGGCCGGAGAAACCGATTCGGTTGGCCGGAACCATGATGCAGTATTCGAAGAACGCGATAAGCCAGCTGGAGATAACCGCAACCCACAGAGGAGAGCTTCCGAGATTCTTGAGATGTGCATACCACGCAAACGTCATGAAACAGTTTGAGAGGAGAAGCAGGGCAGCTGTTTTGTACAGAACCGGAATCTGAGAAAAGAACTGGCTTAGTGTCTGCATTTGACTTAAGAAAAGATCAACGAAGCGTTTGGAGATTATAGAAACCCAACAAGCGCTTTGCCGAGACTTAATTGGCTTTTTCTCGCGGCTTGCTAAAGCCGAGAATAACGACAGCGACAAGCACCATCGCTGCACCAGCGAGCATGAAAGCATTCATCTTCTGCGAGAAGAAAAAATATGAAAGTACGATGGCAGTCAGCGGTTCAATGGTTTCAAGCACGCCGGTAATGGTCGGAAGAATCTTAGAGGCGCTGACGATGTATAGCGTGTAAGCCACGATATGTCCCATGATGGCGACCCATAGGACACTGAGGCTCGTTAAGAAATTCCATTCAAGGCTCACTTTCCAGAACGGATAGTAGAGGTTGCAGAGGATCGTGGTAAAAAGCATGGCCCACGTCATGGCGATGAGCGGTCCGACCTTTCGAACAATAGAGCGACTCTGAATGGTGTAGGCGGCGCTAAAGAGCGGGGCGCCGAAGCCGACCAAAAGCGTCAGCCAGCCGAAAGACAGTGTTGAGAAATCTCCTTTGGTCATCATCAAACACACGCCGACGAGCGCCAGAGCGCAGCAAAGAATCTGCGAAGCCGTCGGCATGACAGCGGCAAAGAGTAAAAGACCCATGATGCAGAAAGGCCGGGTTGCGGCAATGACCGCAGCCGTTTCGGCGTTGGAATACTTCACACAAACATAGAAGCTGACCTGCGTAAGGAGGACCAAAACACCGAACAAGAAGAACTGAAAGACGTTTCGTTTGTCTGTGGCTGCGAGGAACGTTTCTTTCGGCTTGGTAGCAATAGAAATGGCGAAAAGAGCGACGGTCGTGACGACCATCGTCAAAGAAATGAATTGCGCCGGCGCCATGCGGACGGTGTGCAATAAGTACTGAGCAGCAATATCCATCGTACCCCAAAAAAAGCCGGACAAAATGCCGCAAAAGACGCCGAGTGTTCGAATATTCATCATTTCCTCCCACAATGTAATTGTAGTTCTTGGAGTGGATTGATCTACCCAGAAAGATTAAATTTGAGCACTCCGTCTAACTATCTTTGTTCTCGGATACGTAGAATCTTGAGAACGAATTTTGTTTTGAAAGGATGAGCAACGTGCAAGAAAACCGATACTCCCGTCACGAACTCTTGAAAGAGGTCGGTATCGAGGGCCAAAAGAGAATTGCTCAAGGCCGAGTGCTAATCATCGGCGCCGGCGGCTTGGGTTCGCCGGCTTCTCTGTACCTGGCTTCTTCCGGCGTAAAGAAAATCACGATTGTGGATTCCGATATGGTGGATTTAACCAATCTGCAGCGTCAGGTCATTCACAACATGGAGCGCTTAGGTCTGAATAAAGCCGAAAGCGCAAAAGTCGCTTTGCAAGCGATCAACCCGGAGGTTGAAATTGTTCCGGTAGATCACAGGCCGAGCCTCGAAGAATTGGAGAAGCTTGTTTCCGATTGCGATGTCGCTTTGGACTGCACGGATAATACCGAGTCCCGTTATACCTTCAATGACGTCTGCCGACGCTTTAAAAAACCGCTTGTCACGGCCGGCGTGGTCGCGTTCGATGGTCAAATTACCGTCTTCGACTTTAGAGATCCCGAGTCGGCCTGTTATGCCTGTCTGTTCCCTAATCACGAAGGAAAGGACGAGAAGGCTTCGACGAAGGGCGTATTTGCACCCCTAGTGGGCATGCTTGGATGTATGCAGGCGGCCGAGGCTCTTAAAATTATCGGAAAGTTCGGCGAGCCCTTAACGGGCCGTCTGTTAATGGTGGATGCCCGCACAATGACATGGCGTCAGATGAAATACAGACGCGATGACGAGTGTCCCTGCTGCGCAAAGGAAAAATAAGAGATGAAAGTAAAGGTTCTTTATTTTGCTTCTTTAAAAGAACGCCTCCTCAAAGGCGAAGACACGGTTGAACTGCCCGAAGACGTGAAGACGGTTGAAGATCTGATTAACTACCTGTCGGAAAACGACGCAGCACTTAAGGCAGCTTTTGAAGAAATGCCTCGTCTGCGTTTTGCCGTGAACCAGGAAATGGCTAAAGAATCGACGCCTCTGAAAGACGGCGATGAAGTGGCATTTTTTCCGCCGGTCACCGGAGGTTAAATCTTAACTAAGCAAAGAGGTTCTCGAGTGAGCCTCTTTGCGGAGATTTCTTATGATTGGCGCCGGACTCCGAGCAGAGATCGGAACGAAATCGCGTGTGACTGCAACTTTAAGATTTGTGATCACGATTTCGACGGCGCTCCTGTTGTCCGGCCTTTTTCATAGCCCCCAATTAGGCGGTTTTGCCGCGCTGGGGGCTTTTATGGCTCTCTTAAGCGACACCGAAAGCGACTTAATTTCGCGCTTGGGCGGTGTTGCCATAACTTTTGTCGGCGTAATGTGTGCCGCACTCCTCGGCGTTGTGCTCAAAAACATGGAGTACGGCAAATGGCTGGTCATCGCATTGGTCTGTTTTGGCCAGAACCTGGTGACCTTTGCTGAGAAATTCTGGTGGCTTTGGGGAAAGTACGTTTTAGTTTTCCTTCTCATCTCCATCTTTGATTTCACGCCGGATCTGATGGCTTTTGTCGGCTACTTCGTCGGTTTTAGCCTGGCGATGGCTGCCATCGTGCTCGATCACTTCGTTTGGAGATACGAGAAACTGTCGCTTCGACCAATGGCTCAGCTCAAACTCGTCGAAGGCGGCAACCGCAACTCTTACGCCTACGCGGTCATTTCCACGGCTACTCTGATATGCGCTTTGAGCTGTTCTTTTCTGTTTGATTTTTCCGAACCCGGATGGGTCGGAATTACCGCGCTTTATTTATTAAATTCCAACGTGGCCGCCGGCTATAAACGTGTGGTCCAAAGAATTCTCGGAACACTGCTCGCTTACTTCTTAGTCATCCTTATCTTTCCGCATATTGACGATAAGCTTGTGCTCGGTGCGCTGATCGTGGCATCTTCTGCGGGCATTCCGGTATTTGTCGGCGGGAATTACACCTGCATGACTTTCTTTATCACGTGCTACATCCTTTTTGTATTGGATTGGCTAATGCGTGCATACGGAGGAGACTATTCCATCCTTATTTGGAGGATTTGGGACACGCTGATGGCGGCAGGATGGGTCGCCTTCGGACTCGGCGTACTTTATCTGTGGGAAAAGTATCAGAAAAAGGCGACTTTAGGTCCGACATCCCAAGAAACGAGAATTGACAAAAATTGACCCCCAAACCAGAATTAACCGTTTGAGGAAACAAAAAGTTCTTCACAGAAAATCACATAATCAGGAACGATTCCATGGCTGACGACAACAAGACACCGAACGCAACATCAACCGCAAAACCTGCTGCTGCAGAACCGACCAAGGCGGCTGCTCCGGCAGAAGCAAAGCCCGCTGCCAAAGCTCCGGCAAAGCCTCGTACTGTTAAGGCACCGACCATCCGCAGACCGGCTGTACGCCGAACGGCTGTTAAAGCTACTGCACCTGCTGCAAAAGAGCCCTCTTTGAAGGAAGTGTCTTTGGACGATCCTTCTCTGTACATTAACCGCGACATCAGTTGGATTGAGTTCGACCGTAAGGTTCTTGAAACGGCAATGGATCCCGAGATCCCGCTGCTCAACCGAGTTCTGTTCCTGTCCATCTTCTACAATAATCTCGACGAATTCTTCATGGTTCGCGTGATGAACGTTCAAAGACAGGCCAGAAGCGGAGCCGAACCGACCGGTCCGGATAAGATGCCGCCCGCCCGTCAGCTTTCCGAAATTCGCCGTAAAGTCACGGAGATTCTCGAAGAGGCCGAGAATCTTTGGATTGATACGCTCAAACCCGAGCTCGAAACCAAAGGCATTCGTTTCGCTAAATACTCTGCGCTGAATGCGGCTCAGAAGAAAGAAATGAACCGCTATTTCGACGAAGACATTTTCCCGGTTCTGACGCCTCAGGCCGTTGACAAAGGCCGCCCGTTCCCGATGATTTCCAACACAAGCTTGAACTTTGTGATGGAGCTTGAGGCGGTAGAAAGCGGTGTTTCGGTGAAGAACCGTTTTGCTCGCTTGAAGTGCCCGAACAATGTGCCGCGTTTCCTGTTTGTTTCCAATAAAGACAACACCGTTACGCCGGATCTTTCCTATGCCACAACAGACGGCGTGATCGTTCTTACCGAAGATCTGATCGGAAACCGTTTGAATACGCTCTTCCCGGGTTACAAAGTTAAGTCTCAGGGTCTTTTCCGTATCACCCGCAACACTGACGGTGAAATTGAAGAAGACGAAGCCGACGATCTGCTGTCTGCTGTTCGTGACTATGTCGAACAGCGCCGTTTCGGTTCGATCGTCCGTGTCGAAATTGAAAAGGGCATGCCGCAGCGTCTTCAGGACTTCCTGTATGAACATCTGGATCTCCATCCGAACCAGTTCTATCGCTGCCGTGTTCCGCTGGCCTTCTCCGAATTCGGCCGCATGATGAAGATCGATCGCCCGTCTCTGAAGTATCCGGCTGATCATCCCAAGACACCAAAGGCTTTTGAACCGGGCCGCAATTGCTTCGACGAGATCCGCAAACGCGATATCCTTGTCTACCATCCGTATGACTCTTTCAACTGCGTGCTGGAGTTCTTAAAGCAGGCCGCGCTGGATCCGAATGTTGTCGCAATTAAGCAGACGCTTTATCGCTGCGGCAGTGACTCTCCTGTTGCTAAGGCATTGCTTGAGGCACGCCGCCGCGGCAAGCAGGTGACAGCTGTCGTCGAATTGAAAGCTCGTTTCGACGAAGAACAGAACATTAACTGGGCCGAAGAGATGGAACGCAATGGTGTCAACGTTGTGTACGGTTTTGCCGGTCTCAAGATTCACGCCAAGCTCTGCTTCGTGGTCCGCCGCGAAAAAGGCAAGCTCGAGCGCTACACGCACATCGGTTCCGGCAACTACAACGCTGCTTCTGCCAAGATCTATACCGACTTAGGTCTCTTCACGGCTAATAAAGACATCAACGATGACGTCCAAGATCTGTTTAATGTGATGACCGGCTACGGTTTGGTCAGCCATTACCGCAAGCTGCTGGTGTCTCCGCACACGCTGCGTCCCGGCATCACCAAGCTGATTCGCCGCGAAATCGAACAGCACAAGAAGCACGGCAACGGCCATATCATCATTAAGTGCAACCAGCTGGTTGACTATGAAATGGTCAAGGTTCTTTATGAAGCCAGCCGCGCCGGTGTGAAGATCGAATGTATCGTTCGCGGTATCTGCAGTCTGCGCCCCGGCTTGCCCGGCGTTTCCGATACGATCACAGTTCGTTCGATCGTCGGACGTCTTTTGGAACATGCTCGCATCTACTACTTCCATAACAACGGAGATGAGGAGATGTACTTTGGCAGTGCCGACTTGATGACGCGTAATCTGAACGGCCGTATCGAAGTGTTGACGCCGCTTCTGCAGGAAAACCTGCGCAATAACGTTATGAATCAGATCGTCATTCCTCAGCTGAAGGACAACATCCACGCCTGGGTCATGAATTCCGACGGTTCCTACACCAAGCTTCAGCCTAAGAAAGATGAGCCTGTGTACGACAGCCAGGAAGAAATTGCGAAGAAATTAAACCTCATGAAGAAATAATCTTCTGATGCGTTAACCACAAAGCTCCCGCGGTTTGATACTCGGGAGCTTTTTTTGGAGTAGAGATACATGGCACGAGACACTTCATCTCTTCAAGAAGCAAAAATGCTCCTGGAGGTTCTGAAGCGGATTCCTCTGAACCGTAAAATTTCCACGACAGACCTGCATCAGCAGCTCACGGCGGCAGGCTTTGAATTAAGCCGCCGGACTCTGCAGCGTTATTTGAAGGCTTTGTCTGAAAGCGATATGGGTGTTCAGTGCGACGACAAATCGAAGCCCTTCGGATACCGGCGTCTTTTGAATTCCAACGACTTGGATCGTGTAGGGCTTGGCGCCGACGGAGCGCTTTTGCTTCTGCTTGCTCGAGAGCATTTGCGCTATCAAATGCCGCCCGATCTTACCAATTCACTGTCCTATCTTTTTGATGCAGCAGAAAACTACATGCACACAGCGTCGGGCTCTTCGCCGGAGAAGCGCTGGCTGAGCAAAGTGCGTTTTGTGAGCGGAAGTCTGCCGCTTTGCCCGCCGATGATCCGTCCTTCGATATTTAATAAGGTTTCCGAGGGCTTATTTAAACAAGTCAAACTCGATATCGTTTATTTCAAAAGTGAGAACGAAGAAGAGGTTCAGCTGCGGGTATCTCCGCTGGGACTGGTTCAGCAGGATGTCAGACTGTATTTAGTCTGCTGTTATGAAGACACGACACAGATCAGGAACCTTGCACTGCATCGCATAAAGAAAGTTGAACTGACCTCTTTCATAGCTGAAGAACCGAAGGGATTTGATCTGCAGCAGTACGTTGACAGAAGTCCGTTTAATTACGGCAATGCACAAAAGGTATTGCTGGAGATGGTATTTAAAAACCGTCAGACAGCTTTGATTCTCAGAGAAACACCGTTTAATCGGATGCAGAAGCTGGAAGAGAGAAGAGACGGAACGTTTAAATTAACGGTAGAAGTGGCTGATACGGTTTTGCTCACCGGGTGGATAGAAGCTTGGCGAGAGAAGGCCGGAATTATTTCGGTCAAGAAAACGCCAATCCGATAACAACAAAAATCCCGCCACAGCAGCGGGATTTTTGTCGAATGCTTAAGAAGAATTACTCGCGGTCAGTGCGATAGAAATATTTTTGATGACGGCTGTTTCTTCTTTGATCATATGCGTAGCGAATCCAGGCTTCAGAGAGAGATTCTCCGTCTCTCCAATTGAAGGTGCGGACGCCTGCCCAAAGTTTCGGGTTCCACATCGGTTCGTCAGGAATACGAATAAAGGCATTTAAGCTCGGATATTCCTTCGGATTCTGCTTCATCATGACCGTCTTGCAGTCACGCACGAAGTCACCGTAGAAGTCGTCTACGAAGCGGTCAAACTTGGAGAAATCGATGGTGACGTCTTTGCCGCCGTTCGGAGAAGGTTCAACGAGAAGAATCGGAGAGCCGGTACTGTTCTTAGCAAGACGAAGCGTGATGCCGCCGTAGGTTTCATAGACGCTCTTGGAATAATCCGGCGTCGTCTGGAAGAAGTCTTCCGCGATCGGATTTAAACGAGGTTTGCGAAGCCAGGGCTTGTTCGGAACATTCGGTCCGGAAACGACCATGGTGCGGGGATCTGCAAGAACTTCGGGCGGAACGTTCAGATCTTTAGAGTGAACCATTTCCTCGAAAGCATGCTTATCTGCGTTTTTCTGCATCAGATCGAGGATTGCCCAAACTTCAGGAAGGTTTTCTGCCGGCAGATCAAATTCATCGACATAGCCGAATTTGGCGCTTTCTTCCTTGTAATTCGGACGCTGATCCAAAGCATGCATGACTTTCCAAGAACGACCTTGAGAAGCAGAGGGGACAGGCCATTTAGGTTCTTCAGCTTCCTGACCATCAGCGTTCATATCCACCGGAAGTTCGTTTTCCATGTCGTAGGCGGGAATCTGATAAATATTTGGGTTGTGTTTGGGAAGCTGGGGTTTATTTTCCTGTGCTTTTTTGGCCTGAGCAGAAGCTACGGCGTTGTCCACGGCGCTCTGAATAAACGAGTCGTGCAGGGCCTTTTCATTCTTACTTGCATTTCGGCCGCGCATCGTTCTTTGAAACAGAGAGTTTCTGCGGTTTCCTTTATCACGCTGCTGGAAGTTTTCGCGTCGGCTGTTGTTTGAAGAAAATTCGGAATGTGAAGCGGGCGTTTCAAACGCTGGCTCTTTGACTTCCGGAGCGGAACGAGTTTCCTGAACGGTAGGTTCGGGCGTCGGACTAAAGACTCGCGGCTCGTTGCTGAAAGTCGGCGCCAGTGCGGGCATCGAAACGGCCGGTGCAGGACTGACAGATGCCGGGGCAGCTGCTGCCGGAGTGACAGCTGTCGGAGCCGCAGCTTCCGTAGTTTCCGGCGGACGTTTCTTTAATTGGAGTTTAGGTCTTCTCGGGGCTTCAGCAGCCGGAGATTCAATAGGAGAGGAAGTTTCTACAGGGGTTTGTGTTGTCGGAGCGGACTCAGCTGCTTGTGCAGCCTGGGACTGAGCGTTTGCGATCGCCGTTGCCTTAGTTTTCTCGTAATCTTTTACCCAATTGTATAGGCTAACGATATTGATGCCTAAGTCAGCAGCTACGGCAGCCGCCTTTTCTTTGCCTTCTACAACTCGCAGAGCTGCATGATGTTTAAATGAAGGATCAAAAGTTCGACGTGTTCTTTTTTGTTCCATAAACAGCGTTTCTTAAGTATTGCCGTCATTGGGAAGTTTTCTATCCATAAGCATTAGGAAAACGGCTTTCGATTAAATAAAAAGGAAAGACGAACGGGAAATCGAAACGTTAATAAAAACTTTCGTAGAGATAGACGGCGACGTGTCTTCGGGAAAGATTGTACCTTTATTTAGGTAAAAAGAGTTTAAAAATTAATCAAAAAACTGCGTTATTTCTTATTCTGGGCTTGATTTTCTGAGATTACAGGGAGGTCTTAAAATCAAGCGGAAAAGTTCTTAAAACAGAAAGCTTCCTTTCGAAAAGATTGATTTCCTAGGGAAACTACCTAAAAAATCACTCGTTTTTATGTATGGTTCCTCTTCAAAATGACGCCATTCTCCTTTTTGCTTTTATTTAGTTAATAAATATCGTTATGACAATTAAGAACTCAACCTTTGGGGAGTTGACAGTTGCGGCTGCCCTTTGTTCTTCTGCCATTATGTGTGCATCCACGGCTTCAGCAGCCGGTTTCCAACTGACCGAACAGAGCGTGGCAGGTATGGGCCGTGCCCATGCCGGCGCCGGTATCGTCGGTGATGACGTTTCTGCGATTCATTTCAATCCTGCCGGCATGACACTTCTGCATGGTCTCCAGACGACCGTTGCGGGCACTTATGTCTCTTTGGATATTGACTACAAGGGACTTGACGGTGAGAGAGAAAACGGCCGGGACAAACCCGCAACAGTTCCCGCAGCCTTTCTTTCTTATCAGGTGAACGATTCTCTTTGGTTGGGTTTAGCCATTACTTCGCCTTATGGCATGAGAATTCGCTATGGAAGTGATTGGGCGGAAAATCAGCGTGGTATTAGCGGTTCTGTGACTACTGTTGATATTAACCCGAATGTTGCTTGGAAAGTAAACGATTACATCAGTCTTGGTGGAGGTGTCTCTGCTCTTTGGACACACTCCAAAATTAAAAGTGGACTTCCAATTGGTGGCGGCCAATTTGAATATAAAGGTTCTGACTGGATGTTTACCTATAATTTAGGCTTGATGATCAGTCCCAATGAAGACTTGCGGTTTGGCGTTTCCTATCGCTCTTCAGCACACGTTACTGCCCGTGGTGATTACTACATTCGCGGTAATGCAATTATGAACGGAGAAAGTGATGGTAAGGGGCGTCTCCAGACTCCTGAGACTGTCTATATTTCAGGTACGTGGAAACCTATTCAAAGGCTTAGATTGTCTGGTTTAGCTCGTTGGGCGAACTGGAAAAAGTTTGAGAACATGCGGTTTAGCATGGATAACAGCGGAAACCTTGAACAGACTTCAACGGCCTCCCCTTATTTGGCTGGGTTTGCACAGCAATTGAAAGTTCCAGTTAGCGCCGCAGGAGGAATTCTGCAGAACAAATTTGCCAACATTAGTATTGAGAATAATTGGAAGGCGGCCTGGTTGTTCTCTCTCGGCGCAGACTTGGATATTACCGATCAGTGGACGATTCGCGGCGGTGTCGCACTTGAGACAGATCCTATCAAACAACAAAATCTGAGAACAGCATTAATTCCGGATACTAAGCGTCTTTGGCTGACATGCGGCTTGTCTTGGAAGCCCACTCCGAAGTGGCAGATTGATATGGCCTATGGTCATATTCGCGGCATCGGACACAGAGATCTTTATAAAGAAGCTGGAAGCAACGAAAAAGTTGGTAAGTTTGAAAAGATGAACGCGTGGATGGCCGGCGCTGCCGTCACCTATCGCTTCTAATTTCAACTCTTTTCTCTCAACAAAAAATCCGGTTCTGGCCGGATTTTTTGCTTAGTGGCGTGGATATCGAAGCAATAAGCCGATAAAGACAATGGCGGAAATAAAGCTCAGAACGCTTCCCGGAAGGGCGCTGAAATTAGCAAATCCGTAATGTCTGATCGCTTCTCCGCCGAGGAAGGCACCGATCGCATTGGCGCCGTTATAAGCGATCTGACCTAAAGCCGCGAGAATCACTTTAGCGTCTCCCGCTCCGGCAATAATCAGCGCCTGCATGGGGCCGGAGATGAAAAAATAGCCGAAAGCGGCAAGAGACATGGAACTGATTGCCAGCCAAGGAATGTGAGAATAGAAGAGAGCGCCTAAGACAGCAATAGCAATAAGCGTTTGGCCGACGCAGACCAATGCAACATCCGAATAATATTTCGTCAGCGGAGCCGAAACGATGTTTCCGATAAACATCGATGCGCCTGCCAAAAACATGATTAAGGTCATGGATGCTGCCGGCAGATGGGCGATAGTGGCCATGATCGGATCAGCGTAGGAGTAGTAGGCGTAGAAGCCGGCACTGCCGATAGCGACTCCGGAAAGGATGAACCAAGGATGCCAGCTTTTAAGAGCCGTAAGCTCGTTGGACAGCGGCTTCTTAACAACAGGCATGGAAGGAAGCCAGCGTGTTAAAGCCAGGATTAAAAGTAAGGCTAAAACGGCAATGAAGCCGAAAATCAATCTCCAGCTCACGGCTAAACCAATGAGAGATCCGAGCGGCACGCCGACGAGGTTTGCTGATGTTTGACCTAAAACCATCAGCGTGACATCGCGAGAGGCTTTGCCGGGTTCGGCGAGACGTTCACAAACGACAGCGCTTAAAGCAAAGAAAATTCCGTGAGGAGAGCCTGACACGAATCGTGCGGCGAGCATCATGATGTCGTTCTGGGCCAGAGAAGCACCTAAATTCCCGCAAAAGATCAGGCAGGCCGCAACTAAAAGTGTGGTTTTAAGGTTCGCGTTGCGCCCGAATGCTAATAGGCCGACGATGCCGGCGCAGACGCCTGCCGCATACGCAGAGATGTAAAGACCAGCCTGCGGAATCGTGACATGGAAATCATTAGCGATCGCCGTTAACACCGGCACGATGCCGAGTTCGGCAACACCGAGGCAAAAGGTTCCGATGCAGAGAGCTGCAATATGTTTATTAAGCTGCATAGTGAGTTATAGATGAGTCGAGTCCACTTTATGCAAAAACCAGAGACAAAAATAAAAGGCCTGCTCTAAATCGGGAAGGAATACCCTGAGCAGGCCGAAACTCTAACGAAATTGTCAGACAGCAGCCATTAATTCCACTTCAAGTCGATAGCCGAAATGCAGTTCTTTAACAGGAACGACGACTCGAGCCGGACGAGCAGATTTGAATCGTTCGCTGTAAAGGCGATTGATATCGGGCCAGTCATTGAGGTCAGCAATATAAATGCGGCAGTTCACAACTTTTTCTAAAGAACTCTCACATTCTTTAAGGATTGTTTCGATGACGTCGAATACAGCATCAAACTGTTCTTTGACACTGGCTTCCGGTTTCACGCGCATTGGAAGGACGCCGGAAACATATGCGGCACCGTTAAAAATGACAGCATGCGAGTAATGGCCGTTGGGAGGCGGCAAAGACGGAAGAATAACTTCTCTCATAATGAAACTCCTTTCGGCTGCCAGCCATAGATGCGGTTCCAAATATCAACGATCTTGCCCTTACGAATGACGAAGTACTGAGGATGCTGAGCAGCCATTGCGCAGGCATGATTCGGAAGGATTCTGAGACGAGTCCCGATCGGGAAATCCTTGGGATCAACTAAGCGGCCGTCACGGTGAGTAATGATGCCGTGCTCTTGGTTGGCGGAAGCGACGATGAGATCATCAATCGGATTTCCGTCGATGTCGCATACCACCCCGTAGCCTTGATCGACAGCTTGAGCTGCTGTTCCCCGATCGCGGGAGAGAGCCATCCATCCGCCGTCTGTGATGATCCAGCCTTTTTCTTTTTGATGTCCTGTGACTTCAACTAACAAGGACAAAGCAATTTGATCAATTGTGCAAACCTTTAGCCCGGCCATCACCAAGTCAAAGAGACAGTAAACGCCACAGCGGACTTCGGTAACGCCCTCCCAAGATTCGGCAAAGACGGCGGTAGGAGTGGAACCTGCAGAGATAATCTTCGGATCGAATCCGGCCTTGCGCAGACGATTGGCGCAATGAACGAGAGAATCTCTTTCATTTTCCTGAGCCTTGAGGCAAGCGGCTTGACCGACACACTTATAGGAATCGCCTGCGTGTGTGAGCACGCCGGCGAAATAGGCCTTTCCTTGGAGAATTTTTGCGATTTCGATTAGATCGTCAGAGTCGGGCTTAACACCGGATCTGTGTCCGTCGACGTCGATTTCAATCAGAACTGGGCAGGGGATCTTTCTTTCTTCGCAGTAAGCGCTGAACTGCTCGGCTGTTTCCTTGTTGTCTAAGATGACCTTCAAGTCGCAGCCTGCTTCTCTTAAGTTTATGGCGCGTTCGAATTTTCCCGGCGAGATACCGACGGCATAAATAAGATCAATAACGCCGAGATTAAAGAAATACTCAGCTTCTAACAAAGTTGAAACGGTCGCAGGCCCCGAAGGGGATGTCATTTGAACCTTTGCGAACTCAATGCATTTTCCGGTTTTGAGGTGAGGGCGGAGCGCTACATGCAGACGTTCTGCTTTTTCTTTCATCCAATTACAGTTCCGAGTGAACTTGTCTAGGTCAAGGAGAAGGGCCGGGGTTTGAACGGTTTTGAGATTCACGATTGCTCCCAGAGATTGTTATTTTGATGGTTGTTATTTTAGATCAGCACTTAAATCCAAGGATTGAGGGGATTGAGACATGAGTGAAAACAAGGACATCTAAACCTAGACTTGTATTGCAGAAGCCATTGTTATGCAAACTATTTGGTTGAAAGAGATTTGCTAGTGTGTATAATTACACACTGTTGATTTACTTCGGAGCGAAACCATGGATAGTTCCAAGGTAATCAGCATACTTAAGCAAAACGGCTGGGTGCTCGTAAGTGTTAGAGAGGGACCATTTCAACTTTAAAAAGGATGGTGTACGCTTTATTGCCACCGTTCCACATCCAACTAAGGATTTATCAAAAGGGGTTTTGGCTTCTTTGAGGCGTGTTACTGGCCTAGAGCTTAGGTAAGTTGTTACAGGGCGGGGGCTCTGCCCCTGCCTCTCTTTACAGATTGAGGAGAGGTTATGCGTTACCCTTGTGTTATTGAACCAGGAGATGAAACCCATGCTTTTGGTGTTATTTTTCCCGACTGTCCCGGTTGCTACTCTGGAGGAGACACGTTAGAAGAAGCGTTAAATAATGCACCCGAGGCGCTTGCTGGATGGATGGAAGACATGATAGACGAGGGTTTCCCTATCAATCCTCCTTCCTCGTTTGATGAAGTGGCTAAAAATCCTGAGTACAAGAGTTGGATCTTTGCCATGGTTGATGTCGATTTAGACAAGCTGTCTGATAAAACCGAAAGAATTAATATTTGTCTTCCATCTCGTGTTCTTCGGCGATTGGATAATTTGGCCAGGAAGAATAACGAGAATCGATCAAGTTACATTGCGAGCCTTGTTATGAGCGCTTCGGCCTAACCGTGGTAAGTAAAGCTCCGAGATTGAATGAATCTTGTGTGCTTTACCTCACGGGAAGTTGGCTGAAAAAATCAAGACAGACTGAAGGGCGGTTAGCCGTAAATTTATATAAATAATCGGTAAGCAAAGCTTCTAGTCGTTTCTGTTGTGTAGCGACTAGCTTTGAGTTTGTTTTGAAATTCGAAAGAATTCCTTTTATCGCCACAGAAGTCTTGATTCTCAAAAATAATGAGTAGAAGGACTTTGGGCAAGCAAAACCTCACCCCTTCGGAATTAAAATTGAAAGTCTTTAACTACCGCTTTTACAACCGTTAAAAACCGCTAATGTGGTCAAAAGGCTCAGGAATATTGATGCCGTGAAAATAAAAAAACCTTGAAAAACAAGGTCTAGCAGGCTTGAGACTTGAGGGTTGGTGCCTAGGGAGAGATTCGAACTCTCACGCTTATTAGGCGGGGGATTTTGAGTCCCCTGTGTCTACCATTTCACCACCTAGGCACTTTCTCTGTGGTGCCGGTAAGAGGAGTCGAACCTCCGACCTTCGCATTACGAATGCGCTGCTCTACCAACTGAGCTATACCGGCACACAGGAGTTGCGATTATATAGAAAAAGATTTTTTTGTGCAATTCTCTTGGGTTTGTGCGGCCGACTAAGCTTTAGGCTGCAAAGGACCGTAGAAGTAGGACGCTGTAGCACCCCCGTCAATCAAAAAGTCAGAGCCGGTGATGAAGGAACTTCTCGAATCCATGATGAGCTGGGCTAAATCTGCAACTTCGTCAGAAGTACCGGGTCTTCCTGCCGGACACTTCGCAAACATCTCCTTATAGAAGTTGCCTCTCGGTCCGTTGAACTCATCAATAGCCAACGGCGTAACGATAATTCCCGGAGAAATGGAGTTGATGCGTGCCTTCTTTGTTCCCCATTTGACCGCCTCAGCCATAACGCGTTTAACGTTGCATCGTTTGGCAAGCTGGTACGCGTGCAGCGTATTAGAGATGTTCTCAGGCTGAAGAAAATCTAAAGAGAGAAGTTCTTCTACAGGCGTTGTGGCGAGGAGTCTATCTTTTTCTTCCCCGAGCGCCGGCATTCTGTGTCCGGATTGACTGGAAATGGTGACTCCGACGCCGTTTGGCTCAATGACCTTGCCGATTTCTTCAATCAGCATAGCTGTGCCGTAAAGGTCGACCTTGAGAATGGTTTCGATGGATGCTTGACTCGGAGATACGCCGGCGGCATTAACAAAAGCTGTAATCGGTCCGAGTTCTTTGGAAAACTTAATTAACTCGGCAACGGACTCCTTTGAAGAGATATCGCAGCTGTGTTCAACGGCATCAAATCCGGCATTGTTAAGCAGCAGAGCGGCAGAGGCTGCATTGGCTGCGCTTTTGTCGGATACGACGATTTTCATTCCGGAACCGATACTTCTCACAATGGCTAATCCGATCTGTCCGGCGCCTGTAAGTACTAAAACGTTTTTCATTTGCTTTCTCCTTCTTTAATCACTTTCTTTGCCCAGTCCTGAATGGCCTTGGTTGAGTTGTCGACCTGCGTTCCTGCGATAGCCAGGGACGGAAGGTAGATCGCCCGCGGCTGCCGACTCTTTAGGTCGGATTCTGAGCCGCCGAACCCGCTTCCTTCATGCGTACAGAAGTGCGCGATCTTCTATCCACTGAGGTCTGCTTTGTCTAGGAAGGTTCGGGCGACCATCGGCATCTCCGACCACCAGATCGGGTGCCCGAAGAAGATCAAATCGTATTGAGCAAGATCAGGCATCGAAAGTTTGATCTCCGGTCTGGCGTCGACTTCTTGTTCTTTTTGTGCCTCAGCAGTGGTCTGCCGATAATCGAAGGGATAGCTGTGAACCGGTTGGATTTCCCAGACGTCGGCGCTGGTCGCTTCTTGAATGACTTTTGCCATGCGGGCAGTGTTTCCGACGGAAAGATTTTTGGTCTCGCCGTGCCAATAGTTCATTCCGTTTCTAGAAAAATAGATGACTAAGGCTTTACTTGCCTTATTTTCTTTGCTTATTTCTTTTGAATTTCCAAGATTGAGAATTGACATCAGGCTTATTCCCATAAAAGTTCTTCGAATCATCAGATTGATCCTTGAATTTATGAATGAAATATTACAGAGAGGATGCTTTTTGTAATAAACTTAGATTCTCTTTAAATTGCCCTAAATTCTCATTTGATGATAGGTCGCTCATTACTCATTCAATCCTTGGCAGAAAATTTAGAGAAGATCACGTCGGCCCCACAGATATCTTCGCACCCCTTGGAATCTGTCAGATTCATTCGACGAGAAAGCGATAGGAAATTCGGTTGTCTGATTTCTAAACCTTCCTTTGCGCTTGTCGTTAATGGGTCTAAGAAGGCTTTGGTTGGTGACGAGGAATTTCTTTATGGCAACGGGGTGTGTCTGCTGACCGGAAGTTTTATGCCTGATTCTTTTGAGGCCGTGGGCGCTTCAAAAACGAACCCTTTCCTGGCAATCAGTTTGACGATCGAACCAAAGCTGTGTGATCAAGCAATTGCCTTTTTGTCTGATAAAGAGGCGCTTAAAAGCGGAGCTGAAGATTCGAAGATGTTTTCTTTGTTCGAGGCAGACGATGGGTTGCTGGATGCTTTTCTGAGACTTTCCGAGTTAGCTCTCCATCCTGAACATGCGGAGCTCTTTAGTGACATCGTCAAACGTGAGATCTATCTAAGAGTTCTAACGAGTCCGTTGGGGAGAGCATTTTCTCAGCTTTACGTCTCAGGAACTGCGGAGAACAAGATACGCCGGGCAGTGGATTGGCTCTCTGCACATTTCAGCCAGCCGATCGATCATTCGTCCGTTGCAGAAAAAGTCGGAATGTCTACTGCTTCTTATTACAGAAGATTCAGAGAGATCGTCGGAAGTACACCGAGCCAGTTCGTCAGAAACCTGCGGCTCACAGAGGCAAAGAGACTGATGATTGACGAGCAGTTTGAAGCTGCTCAAGCATGCTATCGAGTAGGCTATGACAGTCCGACTTATTTCAGCCGCGAGTTTAGAAACCTGTTCGGAGAGTCACCTTCGAAACACGTCAAACGCATAGCGGCTGAGATGCAGTAGTCAGGCGTGAAGGTTCGTTTAAAACAAAGGAAACTGCTTAGTATTCGAAAAAAGCTTTCGGATACTTAACCTGACCTGCGGCTCGAGAAGCTGCGCCTGGCGTCAACTCTTTCACCATACAAAACTCCGGCGGAACCTCGAAAGGAAAAGTAATGCCGAAATCCTCTGCCTTTTTGTAACCGAACCGCGGATAGTAATCTTTGTGTCCTAATACCAGTACGGTTTCGTAATTAAGTTCAGCGGCACGCTTGTGAGCCTCTTCAATTAACGCAGCTCCGATGCCGTGTCTCTGAAAACTCGGACGCACCGCAAGCGGTGCTAGGCTTAAAGAAGGAACAGGACCTGACTTTGAGAGAATTTCAATCTCTGTGAGCAGAATGTATCCGACGAGTTCGTTTTTTATCCACGCTGTCAGCGATAACTCAGGAACGAAACCCGGAGAAGAAAGCAGGCGCTCAACTAAAAATTGCTCGCGATGATCGCTTTCTTGCACGGATGCGAAAGCCTCTTCAATCAATCGGCATATTGCCGGCAGATCATGAGCTTCCTGCTGCTTAATATTTATCGGGTTGCTATCCATTTTTCTTCTTTCTGCTGTCGATTTAGATTGGAATGATACTGAGGAAATCAAAACTCTTTTTAGAGATGTCATTTTCTAAAAACGGTTGACTTCTTTTAGTTTTAAACCTGTGTTTAGTTGACTTTGATTGGAAGGCGGGAATCTTCATGATTTTTGAAGATTTCTCGGACAGGATCGGACTTAAGCAAAGTTGACCCGAGATGGCCATCTTGCCTGATTCAAAATCCCCGATGCTGTGGTATCTTTAGAATACTTTTCGAGAATTGAATGAACACAGACGCACATTCCTTAGAGTTTCATCTCGCTGACGAAGAAGCAACGTCAGAACTAGGCGCTCGGCTGGCTCGAGCCTTGGACTCCGTTAAATCCGAAATCCTGAAAAAAGGACTTAACATCAAGTTGGTCGGAGATTTAGGCGCCGGTAAAACCTACCTGATGCGATCCGCTCTGCGCGCCCTCGGATTTGAAGGCCGTGTAAAAAGCCCTACCTTCTCTTTGTTGGAGACCTACAAGGTCGACGGCTTTACGGTCAATCATTTTGACTTCTATCGTTTTGAAGACCCCGTTGAGTTTGAGGAAGCCGGATTCCGCGAGAACTATGGTCCCGGTAGGGTTGTGGCGTCCGAGTGGACGTCCAAGGCAGAGCCTTTTGTTCCGCAGCCGGATCTGACCATTACGCTTAAGAATGAGGGAGAGGGCCGCGTCTGTGATATTTCAGCAAATTCTGCTCTCGGCAATCAAGTTTTAGAAGTACTCAAAAAATAATGAACACTCGCAGGTCGTTTTTGGAAGGAGCGGGCGGCGCTCTTTTGCTCTCCTTTGTTCCCTGGTCTCCGGCGTACGGAGCTCAAGTGGTCGACGTCCGCGCCTGGCCTGCGGAAGAATACACACGCATCACGATTGAGCATGATGCGCCGATGAAGTTCAAATACTTTGTTCTGCGCAATTCCGATCCGGTCAGATTGGCTGTGGATATTGACGGTTTGCTTCTGACCGATAAGCTCAAGCAGATTATTCAAAAAGTTAAGCCTAACGATCCCTATATTTCCAGAATTCGAGTCGGCCAGAACCGACCGAATGTGGTTCGTATCTCGATTGATTTCAAGACCGATGTCGATCCTCAGGTTTTCTCGCTGAAGCCGGCCGGCCAATACCGATACCGTTTGGTTTTTGACATCTATCCGGCGACACAGAAAGATCCTCTGATGGCCATCATCCAGAAGGAAGAATCTGAGCCGGACGCGATTAAGAGCCTTTTGGCTCAGGTTGCCGAAGGTCAGAAGCGAATGGAGGAAAACCGCGCTGACTCCGGAGAAGAGGTCGATCAGCTGGGCCAAATCTTGGCGGGTATTGCGGATGGCACGCTTGCTCCGATGCGTCCGGATGAAGAACCGAAAGGGACCTCAAAGCCGTCGCAGACGAAGCCGGCAAAGAAACCGGAAACGCAGCTGGCACAGACAAAGCCTTCAAAGACGAAACCAACTCGCTCTCCGAGGGTCAGAACCTTGGTCATCATGATCGATCCGGGGCACGGCGGAGAAGACCCGGGCGCTATCGGAAGAAGACATCGGACAAGAGAAAAAGACGTCGTGCTGGCAATTGCACGAATTTTGCGCCAGGAACTTAACGAAATTGAAGGCGTCAAAGCGATGCTCACCAGAGACGGGGACTACTTTGTTCCGCTCCAGAGAAGAGTTCAGAAGGCGCGTGCGGCCAAAGCAGACTTCTTTGTTTCGATTCACGCCGACGCCTGGGTTAAGCCGACGGCGAGAGGATCGTCTCTTTACGTGTTGAATACCAGAGGTCAGGTATCTACGGCGAACCGCTGGCTTGCCCGCAAGCAGAATGATGCCGACTTGATCGGCGGCGTTAACCTCAGCAATAAAGACAAGCAGATTGCTCGAATCCTGATGGATATGTCTATGACGTCTCAGGTTTCGGACAGTATGGTTTACGGCGCTCGAATTCTGAACGAACTCTCGAGAATCAATCAGCTGCACCGTGGAAAAGTAGAGCAGGCAAACTTTGCAGTGTTAAAGGCGCCGGATATTCCTTCGGTGCTTGTGGAGACGGCCTTCTTGTCGCATCCTGAAGAGGAAAAGAAGCTGCGTACGAGAGCCTTCCAGCGTAAATTGGCTTATGCCATCGGAAACGGAATTCTGAAGGGTTTCGGTCACAAATCCAGATTAGGCTAACCGAACGGAGAGAGCGCCGTTTTCTTGGCTTCCAGACAAATAAGAGAGTTTTCAGAGATTTCTCTGAAGAAGTACACGGAATTATCTGAAACGCAACATATTGCTACAGCTCAGTTTTGTTATTGAAGGGGCCGATCGTATTTGGTTAGAATTAACAGATTACGGATTCGGTCAAGAATCCCTTTGGATTAATATTCGGAGATCAAAACATGGCTCTCGTGTCGTTGCGTCAACTTCTTGATCACGCAGCAGAAAATAACTACGGTATTCCGGCTTTCAACGTTAATAATCTTGAACAGGTTCAGGCCATTATGCAGGCCGCGGACGAAGTAAACGCGCCTGTCATCATGCAGGCTTCAGCCGGCGCTCGTAAGTATGCCGGTGAAGTTTTCCTGGAGCACCTGATTAAGGCTGCTATTGAATCCTATCCGCATATTCCGGTCTGTATGCATCAGGACCACGGTCAGAGCCCGGCGGTTTGCCAAGGCGCTATCAATCTCGGATTCTCTTCCGTGATGATGGACGGATCCCTCATGAGCGACGGCAAGACGATCTCTACGTTCGACTACAACGTTAACGTCACCAAAGAAGTCGTTAACATGGCTCACAAAGTCGGTGTCTCCGTTGAAGGCGAACTCGGCTGCCTGGGCTCTTTGGAAACCATGAAAGGCGACAAAGAAGATGGCCACGGTACCGACGCTGAAATGACACGCGACCAGCTGCTGACCGATCCGGATCAGGCCGCTCAGTTCGTGGAAGAAACACAGGTTGACGCTCTGGCCATCGCGATCGGCACGAGCCACGGCGCCTACAAATTCACTCGCAAGCCGACAGGAGACATCCTTTCGATTCAGCGTGTGAAAGAAATTCATGCCCGCATCCCGAATACACACCTTGTGATGCACGGCTCTTCTTCCGTTCCTCAGGAATACTTGGAAGAAATTCGTAAATACGGCGGTCAGTTCCGTACGACCTACGGCGTTCCTGTTGAAGAGATCGTCGAAGCGATTAAGTACGGTGTCCGCAAAGTCAACATTGATACCGATATCCGTTTGGCCATGACGGCTGCTATCCGCAAGTACTTTGTTGAAAACCCCGAAGCCTTCGATCCGCGCGCCTACCTGAAAGCAGCCCGCGCTGCTTCCGTCGAAATGTGCAAATCACGATACATCGCTTTCGGCTGCGAAGGTCAGGCTTCCAAGATCAAGCCGCTGCCGCTTTCTGAAATGGCTCGCCTTTACAGCGAAGGTGTGTTAAGACAGAAAGTGAACGGTTAATTTCGTCATTTTTCACGGACCGCTTCGGCGGTCTTTTTGTTGGTGCCTGTATCCTTGCTAAGATTTCAGACACGATCAACGAGAAGAGAACAAAATGGAAAAACACCAGCCGAAAGACGCTTCCGAACTTAAAGGCAAGACCGGATTACGCCGTCTGATGAATGCAACCAAGTATTCCGCACAGGGTTTCAGAGGCGCTTGGCAGACAGAAGAGGCTTTCCGCCAAGAGGCCATTCTGGCTTGTGCCATGCTCCCTATCGCCGTCCTTCTTCCGGTGACAATCATTGAGAAGCTTCTGCTGATCTTAGGTCTTTTTATTGTTCTCATCGTTGAGATCTTGAACTCTGCTATCGAAGCCGTTGTAGATCGTTTTGGCGGAGAGATCCACCCTCTCTCCGGGAAAGCAAAAGACTTAGGAAGTGCAGCCGTTTTACTTGCTCTGACGATTTGTGCCATTATTTGGTGCACGATACTGGTTTCGAACTTCTTGTCGTAGTTTTCGGTTTTAAGGTTTTACCCTGTAAATAAAAACGCCGGCTGCTCGAGAAGAACAGCCGGCGTTTTCACAAGAGGAAAACTTAGATTTCCTTAGCCAAAGTTTCGGCTAAGCCGATGTAAGTGGCCGGTGTAAGTTTCTGCAGAGAGGCTTTGGCATCCTCAGGAATGTCCAGCGTTGCAACAAACTCATGGATGGTTTCAGGGCTGATGCCTTTACCGCGGGTAAGAGCTTTGAGCTGTTCGTACGGATGAGGAACACCGTAACGGCGCATCACGGTCTGGATAGCTTCGGCCAGAACTTCCCAGGACTGATCCAGATCGGCGGCAATGGCTTCTTCGTTCAGACGAAGTTTGTTCATGCCGCGTTCCAGAGCGGTGTAGCCGACAATGCTGTAGCCGAAGGCGACGCCTAAGTTTCTGAGAACAGTAGAGTCAGTCAGGTCGCGCTGCCAGCGAGAGATCGGGAGCTTCTGAGCGAGGAACGTAAAAAAAGCGTCAGCCATGCCGAGGTTGCCTTCGGAGTTTTCGAAGTCAATCGGATTGACCTTATGCGGCATCGTGGAAGAGCCGACTTCCCCTTCTTTAAGCTGCTGCTTGAAGTAGTTCAAGGAGATGTAGCCCCAGATGTCACGGTCTAAGTCGATCAGGATCGTGTTGGCACGAGTAATGGCGTTGAAGAGTTCTGCCATATAGTCATGCGGTTCAATCTGAATTGTATAGGGATTGAACGTCAGGTGCAGACGGTTTTCAACAACATTGCGAGCGAAAGCAGGCCAGTCTTTGTCCGGATAAGCGATCATGTGAGCGTTGTAGTTGCCCACGGCACCGTTCATCTTGGCCAGAAGTTTCACTTTTTCGATGGCCTGGACGGCGAATTCGAGACGAGCGGCAACGTTGGCCATCTCTTTACCGACGGTAGTCGGAGAGGCGTGCTGGCCATGGGTGCGGGAGAGCATGGAAACACCGGCCCATTCGTGAGCGAAACCTTTGAGCTTATCGATGATCAGCTGCAGATGAGAGCAGAGAAGCTGACGGCCGGAAGAAAGCATCAAGGCGTGAGAAGTGTTGTTGATGTCTTCAGACGTGCAGCCGAAATGAACGAATTCGCTGGCGGCAGCAAGATGTTCATTGACGGTCATCTTGCTCTTAATCCAGTATTCAACCGCCTTAACGTCATGGTTGGTGGTTTTTTCGATGTCTTTAATTGCCTGGCAGTCGGCAACGGAGAAGCTGCTGACTAAGCCGCGAAGATAAAGTTTGTCTTCTTCGGAAAGATCCTTAAGTTCGGGCAGGTTGAATTCGGAAAGGGCGATGAGCCATTCAACTTCAACCGTGACACGGGCACGCATCAGTGCAAATTCGGAAAAAATATCGCGGAGTTCGGCAGTTTGGCGTCCGTAGCGGCCGTCGAGGGGAGAGATTGCGGTAAGAGCAGACAGTTCCATGACGATGAAATTCATAGAGAAATAAAAAGGAGACAACATTTTAGCAACTTGCAATGAGCATTTTTGCGTTGACTCCCGGACGGATGTTCTAAATCTTTACACTACTGTCCAAAATAAATTTGAACGATTGACATATCCCCAATGCAAACATGCTGGCGATCCGATAAAGTTGATTTTTGCGAAATAAACAAACGGAACGCCGGCATGCAGAGATCAACGATATCTATGTTTGCTCAACTTGTCCAGCTTATGGGCGGGAAAATTGAGTTTCATCAGGGGCTACGCATGAATTTGTGTATGATTGTCCATGAGGAGCTCCTTTTAATATCTTTCGATTGCTCGTCGAAAAAGCATATATGGTCGCATCCGCGAGGATTGACGCCGCAGAGGTTGTACCTCAGGAGCTCCTCACTTTGTCACTCTTGAACCTTCCTTAGTGACGCCATCCTTTTCATTTCCTCTATTGCCGGTTCGCTCTTTAAAGCACTCAAAAGAGAATTTATTACCGACATTTTTTGAACACGGTTGGCTGCACCGATTTATGCATTTCGTCTAACTACGTTGATGAAAAACAATGAAACGACTATTTGCTTTTAACTTAGGCTCTTGAATGAGTCAAGAAACCGTGAAATAGGCTGTAACGGAACGAAGCGAGGTTACAGCCATATGTCGCGAAAGTTCTTGACGCCTAAAGATGAATACGCTGTGAGTAGGACGGTTAAGGCATTCGAAGCCTTAACCGTCTTACAGACTCAAGCGTTAACTATTAGCGGTCACTATTACTTGGAATTTGTTAAAGAGCCGTGCTCAATCAAAACTGCTTTGTTGAAAAGGCACGGGAACATTATCGTTGATAGACAAATCGTTGGAGGGTAAGAGATCAATAGATGAACGTGATCCTCCTCTCCGGAACATTCCATAAGCCTGACTCGATCACGCCGGCACACTTCCGAAAAAAGTTCTTTGAGCCTTTCCAGGATCGTTGATGAAATAACCTTTCGTCTGTAAGCTACTGCGAAGATCAAGTGAGCTTTGAGATTGAAAACACAATGAGAACCGGAAGATAACTGCATATGATTCAAAAAGTCGAGCGGCACGTTATTCGTAAAAACAATGCTAACTGGCAAGCCTGCCATAAGCTTTGTTCATTGTCGCGCAAGCTCGGCAACTGCGCAGTCTATCTGCTTAGACATAGAGTCTTTGAAAAGGCGCCTGTATTGACACGCAAAGAACTTGATACGGAACTCAGGCATCAATACGGCAGTGACTATCGAGCTATGCCGTCGGCTGCCTCCGCGCAAAGACAAGGACAAGTCATAGCCAAACAGTTCAAAGGCTTTGCGAAGGCGGCTGCTGAATACTCGAAGCACCCTGAGAAGTTTCAAGGGAAGCCTCGCTTGCCGGGCTATAGGAAGAAATATCGTACGTTCTATGTCGGCCGCAACGGCTACCAAATCCGCGATGGCCAACTGACGATCACCGGAGGGAAAGATATCGGTTTTTCTCCCATTCGCGTAGTTTGCTGCGAACGTCAAGAGTTCAACGCCAAAGCTGAGGAGGCAATTGCGGGAGATCTGAGAATTATTCCGATGGAGAATACATTCATTGTAGAGCTGACTTATCGTGTCGATAAGGATGAGTGTAAAAATTCAAAAAGCGTCTCATTGAATCCGAATGAAGCTTTGTGCTGTGATTTAGGCATTGATAATTTTGCAACTTTCGTTTCGACTAAACCCGGAGTAAGGCCGTTTTTAGTCAAGGGCAAAATACTTAAGAGCATCAATCAGCGGTACAACAAACAAGTCGCTGAACTCAGAAGCAAGAAACACCATGAGCACATTCGGATAAAAGGGGTTAAACGTTATTGGCAGCTCCAAGACTTGATGCATAAGATCAGTCGCCTGGCAGTGAATTTTTGTCTTGCGCATGATTTGGGCCGTATAGTCATCGGAACAAACAGAAACTGGAAACAGAGACTCAACCTTGGCAAACGCAACAACCAAAATTTTGTGATGCTGCCGCACAATAAGTTTATTGAGATGGTCCGGTACAAGGCTGAAGAATATGGCATCCAAGTGACAGTGCGTGAGGAGAGTTACACATCTAAAGCCAGTGCAATGGACTTTGATGAAATTCCTGACTTCGATCCAAAGGAAAGAAAACCAGCGATTTCCTTCTCAGGGAAGAGGTTCAAACGCGGTCTCTATCAGTCATCAAAAAGACATTTGATCAATGCCGATATCAACGGCGCAGCAAATATCGGCCGAAAAGAACTCGGGGATGAGTGGCTCAAAAAGCTGCTCGAACTCGATGGGGCGTCTTTGTGGACACGCCCGCAGTTGTACGAAACCTGCATGAATGTGTAGGTGTTCGTCAGTTGCTAAAAATGGGAGCACGCTCCCATGAAACCGTGCACGTAAGTGCGCGGTAGTTCATCGACTTGGCGCGGGTAGTTCGGAGGAAAAGCGAGCGGTCAAAAGAAAAGCCGCCGGAGAAAAACTCGAGCGGCTTTTGATAGTACCGGATATTAGAGAACAACCGGTGTATTGGGTACCGGATCCTGAACAGGTTTGTTCGGGAAAGGCTTAGAGAGGATCGCGGCTAACGATCTGAAAGCCTGACAGACACCTTCTTCGAACTTTTTATCGGCAAATGCAATTTCCATCTGTTTGACGATGTCATCCAGCTGGGTTTGTGTAACCTCTCGTGCCGCTCCTCGATCTAAATAAATCTCAATCGCGCGGTCTGAGAGGTTTAAATAAATTAAGACGCCGTTGTTGTCTTCCGTGTCCCAGACGCCATAACGGCCGAAAAGCTCTTTGGCTCGCTGCGCGTCAGTGACGTTCTCGCGCAAACCTTTAGCAGGGATGCTGCGTTCAATGATGAGTCGGAACTCAGCACTTGTCCGTTGTTCGCATTCTTCAATGCACTTGGTGACGGCATCCAGAGAAGACTGCGGGAAAGCCAGGGTTACGGGGACGGGAGACATCACCCAATGTTTAAGAATTCTTCCGATAGACATTTTTACCAGCCTCCGCTCGCGCCGCCGCCGGCTGCGTCACCGCCTCCGCCTGAACCGGCTCCGCCGCCCATGCCGCCGCCAAAACCGCCTCCGCCGAATCCGCCGAAGCCTCCGAATCCGTCATCTCCGCCGCCGCGTTTACCGCGGTAACGTCGATCGGTACCGTACATTTTGGCGGTGCGTCGGGCGCCGGCCTCAAGAACAGCGGTAGGAATGCACATGGCAATGACAACCACAATCAAAGCGATGACAATGCCGGCAAAGAGCGACTGCATGATAAATGCCGCCAGACCGCCGACAGCCAATCCTGCCAGAGGGGCTGATTTACGGCCCATCAGTTCGCGCAGCATCATCGTAATCACAAACCCGATGAAAAGCACGGCAACCCAAGGTTCGTCCCAAAGGGCTTCCGCCGGGTCGTAAAGAATATTGGCTTCTGCACGCTTTTTCTGCGGCGCCGGAAGTTTGGCATCTTCAATCAGCGTAAATACTTTGTCCAAGGCCTGACTGATGCCCTGGTAGTAGTTGTTCTGACGGAAGTTAGGCGCCATCACGTCCGTGATGATGCGGGACGCGGCCACATCGGGAATGGCACCTTCAAGCGCTCTCATCACATCAATGCGGATTCTGTGATCGTTGACTGCAACGATCAGAAGAAGGCCGTCTCCGACATCTTTACGGCCCAGCTTCCAATTGTCGCCGACACGATGTGCATAGTCTTCGATCGGTTCGCCGTTTGTGGACGGAACGATGATGACGGCAATCTGAGAACCGTACTTTTCTTCAAAGCCGGCAAGTTTGGCTTCCAGAGAGCGTTTTTGTTCGGCGGTCAGAAGATGAGCCGTGTCCGTGACGTAGGCCACTTCCGGTATCGGAAGCAAATCGGCCGCCGAGACCGTGCAGAATAGTGCGCTCAGCCAGAAGAAGAACGCACCGATGAGGAGGCCGAATCGATTAAGGTTTGGCCGGAGCTGTAGCTGCTGAACCATTGAAATCTACCTTCGGAGGTGTCGTAATGGCAGCTTCGTCGGCTACCGCATACTGAGCTTTCGGCTTGTATCCGAGGATCCAAACCCAGACCATCTGCGGGAACTGACGGATGTACGTGTTGTACTGCTGGACGGACTTAATGTAGCGGTTGCGTGCAATCGCAATACGGTTTTCACAGCCTTCAAGCTGCACGCGCAGGTCCTGGAAGGCTTTGTTGGCCTTCAGATCAGGATAGCGCTCGACAGTCACGAGCAGGCGGGATAATGCGCTGCTCAATTCGCCCTGAGCTTGTGTAAATTTCTGGAAGGCTTCGGGATTTTCCATCAGCTCAGGCGTTGCCTGAATGGATGTGGCTTTCGCACGGGCATTGATCACCTGCGTCAGCGTGGATTTTTCGAAATCCGCTTCGCCCTTAACTGAGTTCACTACGTTCGGAATAAGGTCATTGCGGCGCTGATACTGGTTTAAAACTTCGCTCCAAGCTGCCTTGGTCGATTCATCAAGAGTCTGAATCTCGTTGTATCCGCATCCGGTCAGCATGGTTGCAGACATGAACATGCCGAGAAGAATAAGGAAAAAGCGTTTCATGACGGCCTCGTATTGTTTACTTCTTAAGAAAAATAGGTTAACAGTTCGTCGTAGACGGGACGGACCTCAGCGCCCGGCGCATTCGGTTTTGCGGTTCCGAGCATAATCCAGCAGGCGATGACTTCGTCCTTCTTGCAGAGGGCATCGACGGCATCGCGGTAACGGGTAGACGAACCGCTCACGATTTTACCTGCGTAGCCTTTGAGTTCAAGAGCCGCAAGGAAGTTGGAGGTGGCGGCGCCGACTGTCATCCATTGTTCATAAGCAGGAACTCTTGCGTTGTGTTCGTCGATTTTGGCGACCACGGCGACCATGGCCGGAGCTTTCAGCGCTTTGCTGCGGGCTCGTTCCGCACCTTCTTGGTCGGCCCCTTCGGCTAAAGCCCCGGCTTCAAAGAAGTCTGCAAACTTCTGACGCTCTTCGATGACGACAAAGCGGGCAGGGCTCAGACGGCAGTGATCAGGCGCTGCAATGGCCCAGGTCAGGGCTTCATCGTAGTCTTCTTTAGTGGGGGCAGGTGTGGTGAGATATTTTGCTCCGAGAGAGCGGCGTAACGTAACACGTTCAAGAACAGAGTCGTGCATTTGAGTGAAATCCAAAACTTTCTTTAATTGCCTGAAGTATGGCAGTCCGAGTCAGCGGCAGCGTCTAAATTCGCTCAAATTGGATGATTTGCAGGTCGGAAAGCATCAAGAAAGAGTTGGATCCGCCGCAGGAGGATCGGAACGCAGATCAAGCGCTTCCTCAGAGCTCCAAAGACGTTCGATGACAGCGCGATGTTTTTCTGCATCTCCGCTGATATAAAACACTTCCCTGCCTTTGGCACAGTCTGATAATAAGTCTCGTTTTAAGAGCTGATGTTTGAGTTCTCTGGCCACAGCGGCGCTCGGATCGATAAGTTCTGTGCCGCCGCCAAGTTCGCGCTTTAATGCGCTTGATAGGAAAGGATAATGTGTGCATCCGAGGACGAGCTTATCGGCGCCGGCCCGCTTAATCGGGTGCAGATACTTTTCAATCAGCTTTTGGGTCCTGAATGAATCCCACTCGCCGCTTTCGACGCATTCCATAAGGCCCGGGCACGGGACGGAAACGACCTTGACCTTGGTACCGGCGAATTCTCGAACTAATCTCAGGTACCGTTCGCTGGTAATGGTGCGGGTCGTGGCGATGACGCCGACAACGCCGGTTTGTGTGGCGGCTGCGGCCGGTTTAATTGCGGGTTCGATGCCGATGATCGGAATGTCAAGCGTTTCCCGCATCGTGTTAACGCCTTCCGCTGTTGCCGTATTGCAGGAAACCACGATGGCCTTGGCGCCTTTGGAAATCAAAAAACGCCCGATCGCAAGACACCGTTCCTTGATGTATTCGGCGTTTCGGTCGCCGTAGGGTGCATAAAGGCAGTCGCCGTAATAAAGGATGTCTTCGCCGGGAAGCGCATCTCGAACAGCGTGCATCACCGAGAGGCCGCCGAGTCCTGAATCAAACATTCCGATAGGAGCGTTACGCACGGACATCCTCCTTGCGGATACGGCCGCGATTCTTGAGGTAGCCGGGAAGCCAGGAACTGATAAGGATGCTCAGCACCACCATCACGGCACCGACCACGGTGCCTTTGGTAAACGGTTCTCCGATGGCAAAGCCGATGACTCCGGCAAATACCGGTTCAAGGGTGTAGATGAGAACGGCACGCGTCGGAGAGACGAACTTCTGAGCCCAGCACATCATGACCTGATTAAAAACAATCATGCCGATCAAAATAGCCATGCAGAGACAGGTAACCGGCGTCGGATCAAAGCGGATGTCTTCAAATCCGATGCAGTAAAGCGTGCTCCAAAACGTGACGGTAACAAGCTGAGTAAAACAGAAAGCCTTTGGGTCGCAGGAATTGGCGAAGTGTCCGAGAACCAAAATTTCCATTGCGCAGGCAGCCGCGCTGGCAATCGTGAGCCATTCTCCGATGCTGCCGTGAAGGGAGATTTTGGTGGGATCCAAAATCAAAAGCATGCCGATGAAGGCAAACAAGATGCCGCCTGCAATGATCGGTGTCGGTCGCTTCCTAAAGAGAATCCATTGGAAGAGCGGGACGAACGGCACATAGAGCGCGGTCAAAAAAGCCGAAATCGAGCTTGTGATCGTCTGCAGGCCCACCGTCTGAAGAAAGTAGCCTAAGAAGATGCAGGTACCAGTAGCGCATCCTGCGATCCAGTCTTCTTTTTTGAGTTTAAAAAGCGTCGATCTCAAGAGGCACGCCATGAGAACGGCGCCGCCTCCGAAACGTAAGGCAACAAGCAGCCCCGGCGAGAGTCCTTTGAGACTCAGGGACAAAAGAATAAAAGAAGAACCCCAAAGGGCCGTCACCATCACAAGGCCCCACTCGGGGCTGACGTTAAAGCGACTCGGCGTCATTGGTCTCGAGTTTTTCTAAAGTTTGGTTTACGTGGTTTGAGGTTTTGCGGGCGACGCGGTGCGCTGAGGGCAGGTCTGCCGGTGACGCCCCTTTTAGGAGCAGGACCGCTAAAGCTTTCGCCGTCTTCCAGATATCTCCACTTTCCGACGGGAAGTTTGCCGAGACGGACGCTGCCGACACGAACCCGCTTTAGTGCGAGAACCTTAAGTCCGACCAGATCGCACATACGGCGAATTTGACGATTCCGTCCTTCGCGAAGGACGAATTTTAATTGGTCTTCGTTCAGCCAAGAGACTTCTGCCTTCTCCAAAGGCTTCCCGTCCAGCTCCAATCCGTGATTTAAAAGCGCGAGTTTCGCAGGAGGAAATTCGCTGTTGGGGCGGCCGTCAGCCATCGCAACACGCACAATGTATTCTTTTTCAACGGAGCTGTTCTCACCGATAATGGTTTTGGCAATGCGTCCGTCCTGAGTCAGGACGAGAAGACCCGTGGAATTGATGTCCAGACGGCCGGCCGGAACCAGGCTCTTTAACTGAGAAGGATTAAAGCGGCGGGGAGACGGGTCATCGATCCAGCGGTTTCTCGGCGTAATCAAAACGCGTGCCGGTTCGTGACCGTCCTCGGCTTGTCCGGAGACATAACCAAGAGGCTTGTTGAGAATAATGGTCACGCGTTCGTTCTGCTGATCCTTGGCCTTTCGATCAATCTTGATCTTTTGATCCGGACGTACCTTACTGCCGAGTTCGCTGACAACTTCTCCGTCGACTTTGACCCAGCCTTTGGCAATCCACTCGTCGGCTTCCCGTCGGGAACATAAGCCGAGTTCGCTCATGCGCTTTGATAAGCGGACGAGATCTGCGGTTGTATCGCTCATTTGCTTTCCTTGTTGGGTCTTTCGGCGGCGGCGCGGGTCAGTCGATCCAAAACACCGGCAGAAGAATCGGTTAACTCCGGCTCAACGGCAAAGATCACATCTCCGCCGTCATGGTCGAGTTCGTGCAGCCACTTGTAAAGGTTGACCTGAAGTTCCTTGGCGTCCTTGTAGCCGCGAACTTTTTCTGCGACAGTACAGAAGCGCTTCGCGATTTTCTCCGGCGCAATCAAAGAGAAGGTCTTGAAGTGACGGGCTAAGAGCTGCGTCTCTCCGGGCAGGTCGTCCGCCGAGACAATCTTCAGAACGTGCTCAGGAGCGTAATGACTCTTCATAGAGCCGGAGACGCGCGGAGAAGCGCCGATGGCGCCGTGTTCAACGGGCTTGCCGATGACCTTGGAGATCATCTCGCCGCTCACGTCGCCTTCTCGAAGAATACGCGGTGCCTCACCGGTGAGGTCAAGAATTGTGGACTCGATACCGACAGTGCATTCTCCGCCGTCCAGGATGAAGTTGGTTTTGCCCTCGGGCTTTTCTCCGAGGTCGTCACGAACATGCTGAGCGGTTGTCGGACTGATCTTGCCGAAGGTGTTGGCGCTCGGGGCCGCTAAGCCGCGGCCCTTACCGGCGTCAAAACGTTTTAAAAGTTCGTGCGCCAAAGGATGAGACGGACAGCGAATCGCAACCGTGTCCTGGCTGCCCGTCAGAAAGTCTTTGGCGTGTTCGGAACGCTTTAAAACGATCGTCAGAGGCCCGGGCCAAAAAGCTTCTGTGAGTTTCTTAGCATCTTCGGGAATTTCTCGGGCCCAGTAGGGCAGGGCTTCCGCAGACGCAACATGCACAATCAGCGGATGCGTGGCCGGTCGGTTTTTAGCGGCATAAATTGATTTAACCGCCGCTTCGTTTTCTGCGTCGGCGGCCAAGCCGTAGACCGTTTCTGTGGGAATGGCTACCAAACCGCCGGCTTCGAGAATTTTGACGGCCTTCTCAAGATCAGAATGCATAACGTTATTCAGGAAGTTCGAGACCTAAAATGCGGGCCGCCATTTGGGCTTTAAACATCGCTTCCTCTTCCGTGGCGGCTAAACAAGTGATGTGGCCCATTTTACGTGCGTGCCTCGGCTGCTTCTTGCCGTACAGATGCAATTTGAGACCCGGGATGTCCAGTACCTGACTCCAGTCCGGCTCGCGGATGTTTTCGTTTTCATCGAACCAAAGATCGCCGAGCAGGTTGAGCATGACGGACTTAGAAACCTGAGTCGTATCGCCGAGCGGAAGATTGGCCATGGCGCGAACCTGTTGTTCGTACTGGCTGCAGATGCAGGCATCAATCGTGGCGTGGCCGGAGTTATGCGGCCTCGGAGCTAATTCGTTGACGACCAGACGTCCGTCGGAGAGCACGAAGAGTTCGGTGCAAAGCACGCCGACGTAATCGAGTTTCTCAATAATCTTGGAAGCGATTTCACGAGCGCGGTCGGAGATTTCTTCATCCAAGCGGGCCGGCATGACGGAAACAGCCAAAATGCCCTTGCGATGGTAGTTCTCAGAGACCGGGAACACGGCCACTTCGCCCTTGCTGTTGCGGGCGGCGATGACGGAGACTTCCTTAAAAAGCGGCAGACGCTTTTCCAAGACGCAGCGAACTTTACCGAGCTTCTCAAAAGCGATTGCCAGCTCACGGCGGTCATTAACCGTGATTTGGCCTTTGCCGTCGTAGCCCAGACGGGCGGTTTTCAGGATGGCGGGGAAGTAAGGAGCGGAAGTCTTCTTGAGGTCCTCGTCGGATTCGATCAGCAAATGAGGAGCAACGGGGGCGCCGGCAGATTTGATGAAAGACTTTTCATCGAATCGGTCCTGCGTGATGCGGACAGCGTTTGCTGCCGGACATGTTTCCGCACCTTTAGAAGCTAAAAACTCTAAGGCGGCAGCGGGAACGTTTTCAAACTCGGTCGTGACGGTCTTGCAGAGCGAGGCAAGTTCGGTCAGTGCAGCTTCGTCCGTATAGGGAGCGCAGATGTGCTTTTCGGCAACGATGGCTGCCGGGGCGTTTTTATCGGGTTCTAATACGCAGACGCGGTAGCCCATCGTTGCAGCGGCTTGAGCAAACATACGGCCTAATTGACCGCCGCCCATGAGTCCCAGCCAGCTGCCGGGGAGAATCGGTGTGTCTTTCATCATATTTGGGCTATTAGAGAGGGAGAGTCATGTTACGGGCTTTTTCGTTCTGAGCCTTGCGGAAAGCGGCAAGCTTATCTGCCAAGCCGACATCTGTCGTACCCAGAATCTGGACGGCGTAGAGCGCAGCGTTGGCAGCGCCGGCTTCACCGATGGCAAAGGTGGCGACGGGGACGCCCTTAGGCATCTGAACGATGGAATACAGAGAATCCTGGCCCTTCAGGTAGCGGCTCGGGACCGGAACGCCGCAGACAGGAAGCGTCGTTTTAGCGGCCAGCATACCGGGAAGGTGAGCTGCACCGCCGGCGCCGGCAATAATCACACGGATACCGCGGTCGCGGGCAGTTTCTGCGTATTCGAACATTTCGTCCGGCATTCTGTGTGCGGAGACGACTTTGGCTTCAAACGGGACATCAAAAGACTGGAGCATTTCAGCAGCGTTTTTCATGACGTCCCAGTCAGAATTGGATCCCATCAAAATAGCGACAACCGGTTTCTTTTCTTGCATCTTGAGATTCCTATTGGATTTCTGTTAATCGAAACGCGCCGCAAGCGGCGCGTTCTGTGTTTCATTAGGAGGATTTTAGGCGGTAACGCCTTTGCCTGTCAGACGGATCAGAGCTTCTTCATACTTGCTACTGGTCTTATCCAACACATCCTGCGGGATCTTGGGGGCCGGAGCTTTCTTGTTCCAAGGCTGGCTTTCAAGCCAGTCGCGGATGAACTGCTTATCAAAGCTCGGTTCGGACTGACCGACTTTGTATTCATCGGCAGGCCAGAAGCGGGAGCTGTCCGGTGTCAGGATTTCGTCCATCAGAACGACGGTGCCGTTTTCATCCAAACCGAATTCGAATTTGGTGTCGGCGATGATGATGCCCTTAGTAGCTGCGTATTCGGCGGCCTTCTTATAAAGGGCGAGAGTGTAGTCTCGAATCTTGGAAGCGATGTCTTCGCCGTATTGTTTGACGACTTCTTCGTAAGTGATGTTTTCGTCGTGATGACCGGCTTCAGCCTTGCCGGCAGGAGTGAAGATCGGTTCGGGCAGTTTTTCGCTTTGCTTTAATCCGGCAGGAAGTTTGACGCCGCAGATCTGACCGGTGGCCTGATATTCCTTCCAGGCGCTGCCGGAAATGTATCCGCGGGCAACGCATTCGATAAGAATCGGTTTCAGGCGTTTTGCAACAACGGCGCGTCCCTTAACCTGATCACGTTCTTCGGGAGCAACCACGGTTTCGGGATCGATGCCCGTCAGATGATTCGGGACGATACCGTCGAGTTCTTTGAACCAGAAGTCGGTTAAAGCCGTCAGAATCTTGCCTTTCTTGGGGATCGGGTCGCCAAGAATGACGTCAAATGCAGAGATGCGGTCGGAAGCGACGATAAGAAGTTTGTCATCACCGACAGCGTAGCTGTCACGGACTTTGCCGCGATAGACGAGCGGAAGAGACTTGATGGACGTCGTAACAATTTCAGCCATGTTTTCTCCTGAACACTGATTCCCGCTGAAGGAAGGAGTGATGTACGTGAGGAATTGAGAATTTCGGAATGGCATCATTTTAATTCAGTGCAAGTCCCTCCGACGGGATTAAAGCCACGAAAGTTCGGCCTAAAAAATGACAAAAGCCTGAGATTTGCCTCAGGCTTTCGAACAAAAATACTTCCTAATTAGGAGGCAGGTTTTACAAAGATGTTGGACGCCACGGCGTTGAAGAAATCGCTTTCCGCCTGAAGTCTTTGGTTTAGGGCGTCGGTCTTTTCATCTTTGCCGCGTAAGACCTCACCGCAGACCGTGAAGACCTGATCTCCTGCCGGGACGGCATAGTAATAGACGGCATTCTCGGTATCGGTTTTGGCCGGGAAGTAAACGCGGACGATCTGAGAATTAGGCAGTTTTTCCGTTACAGCGCCGGGACGAGCTTTCTGCAGTCCGGCAACAATGCTGTCCACAGTCGCTCCGGTCGGGGTTTCGATTAAAGCGACCACATATTGACCGGAGCCGGATTCACTACGCCAGCTCATGAATTCATTTTGTCCGAGCTGCAGGTTCTGAGAAAGATTCCAGGAGAGCGGCAGCGTGACCTGAAGCGGACGATCCATGCCTTTGATGGAAACCGGGTATTCACGGCGGTAGCCCTGGTTCCATTCGTCCATCGGATTGGGATAACGCATTGCGAGAAGGTAGGGAACTAGAGGGTCTACGACATTGTCGGTCACGCCGTTCTTGAAGTTGGTCATCCACTCTTCGGCTTTGTTGATGCGTTCCTGAGAGAAAGTCTCATCCAGCCATTTTGAAACAGCTTCTTTGGACTGCTGGCCTTTCTCCATGCCTTCGCTGAGCTTCTGGTTGAACTGCTCTTTGATAGAAGGCCATTGTTCTTTGAGCTGGTCTTTATAAGTAGCAGCGTCCTTAGACCACTCTTCGCTTTTTTCGCCGAGGGTTCTAACGGAATCGGATAATTTATCGAGCCAGCCTGCGACTTTATTTGCCATGCCGTCAGCGGCTTGTTCAACCTGCTTTGTATCTTGTGCTACAGCGGACGGAGCTTCCTGTGCGTGGACAGCCTGACTGACAGCAGCGGAGGCAATCAAGGCGGTCATCAAATGCTTCATTTTTACGTTCATTCCCTACTCCGAAATTGTTTCGTATATTGTCGGCATAGTACATAGAAGAACGGTTTGGCTTAGACTTGTGCCGCCGTAATGAGTACGTAACACTTCTTTTCCGTTCGAATCTGGTTCCTATGAAAATCCGCTGGCAGCTTTGGTTTCTGGTCACGCTTTTAATTTGCGCTTTCTACTGCATTTGGGACACGACCTTTGCGTTTTCCAGAGGTGAAAAATTAGCGCAGGCGGATTGGACATATGTTGAGAAGGCCGGGCACAAGGGCTTGGCTGACTACTGCACCAAGATCGGTATTACCGGAGACGGCAAGACCCCTCAGACGGTAACGAAAGAAATTTTTGAGCCGGCAAAAAATCCCTTGATCTGCGCTTCTTCTTTGGATGAGGCCAAGCAGAGCTATGGTTTATTTGTTCAGGGACAGTCAAGAAAAGCCAGCACACAAATGGTATTCATGTTCATCGGTGCATGGCTTGTGATTCTGCTTACGCTCTTTGGCCTGATGAAATGGACAAACAGAAAGGCCGTCCCCGAATCTTCAGGCACGGCCGAAAAAACGAAATCTAAATCGAAAGCGCGTCGTTAACCGCTTTCTTTATGGCAGCTGCGGCGGCCCTCGGATTTTCCGCGCCGCAGATTGCGGAGACGACTGCGACACCGTCGGCTCCGTGACGAATGCAGTCCGCGGCATTGCTTTGATTGATGCCGCCGATGGCAACGTTAGGAAGTCCCGCTTCTTTGGAAATGTATTCCAGCAGGTCTAGGCCCACTGCTGCGCCTGCATCGACTTTTGTCTTGGTAGAAAACACCGGCCCGATTCCGATGTAATCAACCTCCGGCCCGATGGTGTTTAATTCTGCAATGCTTCCGACGGACAAGCCGACTACGGCGTCGGGACCTAAAAGCTGTCTAACGTACTTCGGATCGATGTCTTCTTGTCCGACGTGAACTCCGTCTGCCCCGCTGAGTAAAGCGATATCAATGTGGTCATCCACAATGAAAAGTACATCCGTATCTTTAAGAAGCTTCTTGAGAAGAAACGCAGCCTCAAGCTGCTTCTTCTTTTTCCATTCCGGCGCGCGAAGCTGGACAACGGTACAACCGCCTTCTACTGCTTTTCTTGTCGTTTCAACCATTCCTTCCGGAGTTTTACAAAGGTTGGCGTCAAGCACCAAGTACAGCGAGAGATCTAATTTTCTATCTGCTTTCATTTTCTGAAATCTTCGGGGCGGATTTGATAGAGGGCGTCTAAATATTGGACGTGGAAGGACCCGGGACCGCTCGAGCGGGTAGAAGCGGTGTCGTTGGCGTAGTTTACGTAGTCGCAGCAGGCAATGCAGGCCTCAAGCGAGCGCTCCGCGCCTCCGAGGAAAGCGGCGAGAAGGGCTGATAGCGAGCAACCTGTTCCGACGACTAACGTCATCATTTCACTGCCTCCGACGGCGCAAAGCACGCGTTCGCCGTCTGTGGCGTAGTCCTTGTGTCCCGTTACCACGACAAATGTTTTGTACTTACGGGCAAGGGCCTTGGCCGCTTCAATGGCGGAAGAAGAGTCATCCAAACTATCCACTCCTTTGCCGCCGGTGCCCACACCGGCTAAGAAACGAATCTCGGAAGCGTTGCCTCGGACCGCTGTCGGATGCATTTCTAAGAGTTCAAAAATGATTTTGTCGCGCCAGGGAATGCCGCCGGCGGCAACCGGATCGAGAACCCATGGTTTGCCTGCGGCAAGAGCGCCGCGAATTGCTTTCTTCATGGTTTCGATACGTGCTTCGTACGGTGTTCCGACGTTGACCGAAAGTGCAGAGGCAATGCCGGCGAAATATTCGGCTTCGCCTTCGCCTACTACCATCGCGGGGGAGGCCCCTGCGGCAAGAAGCACGTCAGCCGTAATTTCCTGTACGACTTCATTAGTAATGCAATGAACGAGAGGGCGATTGGCACGGAGTCTTTGAAGGATTTCTCCGGTCTTGCGGGACAAACAAAGTTGGACAGAGTCTGAAGACATGATATAAGGAGCTTCTCAGTAAATAGAGGTAGACAAATTATGGCAGGTTTTGAGCACTATGCATGGCTGATGAAATCGGAGCCAAGCGAAGTTTCCGTTGATGACGTCCTGCAGATGGACGGCTGCAAAGTCGGGTGGTTCGGCGTCCGTAATTATCAGGCCCGCAACTTCATGAGAGATCTTTGCAAGATCGGAGATCCGGTTCTTTTCTATCATTCTTCCTGCGCTCAGCCCGGGATCGTCGGCATTGGTGAGATAGCTTCCGAACCTTATCCGGATCCGACACAGTTTGAAGAAACTTCCGGATACTTCGATGCTAAGAGCACTCAGGAAAAACCGCGCTGGGTTCAGGTCGATGTTCGCGTACTGCATAAGGTCAGACTGGTTTCCATCGCAGAGCTTCGAACGATTCCCGGCTGTGAGGGAATGCGCGTCCTTCAAAAGGGCAATCGCCTCTCGATCACGCCCGTGAATGAAGACGAGTGGAAAGCGCTTCAGCCGTACCTCATCCCGCAAACCTAGTATTTACGCCACTTCCAGCGAAAAGCCGTTAAAAAACGAAGATAAGCGCTAAGATTTTTCTTATTCAAATTTTCAAATTCTCAAACCATATAAGAGGATTAAGTGGCACTCACAACAATCGGCCTTATGGCTTTATTAGGCTGCTTTACGGGATTTATGGCAGGCCTACTGGGTATCGGCGGCGGCATGATCATTACACCGTTCCTGATTATGCTGATCCCGTCGAGTTTGATTCCGCACGATCACATCGTTCACGTGGCCATCGCGACGTCATTGGCAACGATCGCTTTTACTTCGCTTTCTTCCGTCAGAGCTCACCATAAACGCGGCGCCGTTCTGTGGAATGTCGTGGCCTCTGTCGCCCCAGGTATTTTGGTCGGTGCGGTCGTCGGTGCACAGATCGCAGGCTGGCTGCCGACATTCTGGCTGTCCTTGATTTTCGCCGGTTTCGTCGGGTTCTCCGCGTTCAAGATGTTCCTGAATAAATCCCCGCGTCCGGACCGCAATCTGCCGGGAACGATGGGCAAGTTCTTCATGGGCATCGCGATCGGTATTCTCTCCGCCCTTGTGGGCGCCGGCGGCGGCTTTATCTCCGTTCCCTGGATGGTTTGGTGCAACGTCAAAATGCAGAACGCTGTGGCGACCAGTGCAGCTTTCGGCTTCCCGATTGCGCTCTTCGGCACTATCGGCTACATCATCAGCGGCTGGAACGTGTCGGGTCTGCCTCCCTGGCCGATTGACCTTGGCTACATTTGTATTCCAGCTTTGTTCTCAGTTGCGATTACCAGTGTGCTTTTTGCACCGCTTGGCGCTAAGGTTGCCCACTCTATCGATACGAAGCCGCTTAAGAAGATCTTCGCCTGCCTGCTGTGCTTCGTCTGCCTCTACATGATTAGACAAGCATACTTGGCGATGTAAGTTAAGCTTTTCCAGAGTGTGAGCCGGCAGAAACGCCGGCTTTCGTTTTTTTACGCCTAGCCGCGCCTGCGAATGTGTCGGATAACTGAGGATTCTTGTAATATTGGCCTACTTCATTTTGCGAAAAGTCCATGACCGATACCGTCAACAATTCAACAACTTACCTTTGGTACGACTACGAAACATTCGGAACAGAGGCACGTAAAGACCGCCCCGTGCAGTACGGATCATTTCGAACCGATACCAATTTCAATATCATCGGACAAAGCATGGTGCTTTACGCCCAGCTTGCGGACGACTACATCCCGTCTCCCGGTTCTTCTCTGGTGACGGGCATTACGCCGATGTCGCTCATGGATGAAGAAAATGCGCTGGCTGAGGCCGATTTCGCCAAAGTCATCCGAGATGAAATGGGCAAACCCGGCACGATTACGATCGGCTACAACAATCGTAATTACGACGATGAGATGACGCGCTTCATGTTCTGGCGCAATCTGCTTCCGGCCTACGACACCGAGTACGGAGACGGACGCGGACGATTTGACGTTTTTCTTTTAGTGATTGCCGTTTATGCGGTGGCGCCGCAGATTTTGAAATGGCCGACGAAAGAAGACGGTACGGTTTCTTTCAAATTGGATCGCCTGACGCCTGCAAATCAGCTGCCCCACCGTCACGCGCATGACGCAAGCTCGGATGCTTTTGCAACACTGCAGCTGGCCAAACTGATTGCAAGCAAGAATCCTCGCCTTTGGGAGTATGCGCTTTCGATCAGCAAGTCCGACAAGATCGTCGAGCTTCTGAATGAAAGACGTCCGCTTCTCTATGTGGATCGCTACAGTCTCCATCATCGCAGAGGCTTAAGACCGGTGATGCCGCTCTTTGAGAATCCTTCCGTTCGAAACGAATGGATTTGCTGGGACCTTTCCGCAGATCCGAGCGAAATGTGGGCGATCACGGAAAAAGACATGAAGGAAAGATCCTTCGTGACGCGTGAGCAAAAAGAGCAGGGCATCAAACCGCTGCCCTTTGTGCGCATTAAAACCAAAAAGCAGCCCTTCCTTATGAAGGGTATGTCTGCTTGGATCACGAAGAGCGGTCAAGGCTTATTCGAACAGCCTGCAAGCTATTACTCCGAGAACGCCTCGAAGATTCTTGCATCCGTGGATCGCCTGCCAGAACTTCAGCCGCTCTTTATGGCGCTCGCAGACAGAAAGGCCGAAGAGCACGCCAGGGACATTCCGGAAGAAGCTCTTTACAGCGGAGGCTTCCCGAGTAACTCGGATGCCCGAAAGATGGCCAACTTTAGAGCTTTGCCTCCTGAAGAGATGGCAGATGCTTTCGATCGGCTTGAGTTTGATCGAGAAGATTTAGCGGAGCTGACGCTGTATTTCATGGGGCGCAACTACCCGGAGTATGCACTCACTCCGGAAACTGAAAGACTGTGGCGTCTTCACAAATACAACAAGCTTGTCAAAGGTTTGGGGGACTCAAGAACGTTTACTCAGTTCTACGAAGAGCTCGAAGAAGCCCGAGCCGGTGCTGATGAGCACGGTTTGGAAATTCTGGAGGACGTTGAAGGTTACGTCGAGAACCTCCGTTCTGAATACGAGGCCTAAAGAATGCTGGTTCATCCTCAGTTTGATCCGATTGCCGTTCAGGCGGGACCATTGGCCGTGCATTGGTACGGTCTGATGTATCTGATCGGCTTTACGCTTTTTTATCTCTTGGGTCTCTACCGCTGCCGTCAGGAGTGGAGAGGAATAACCAAGGCGAATCTTGAAGATTTGCTCTTTGTCGGCATGGTCGGCGTGATCGTCGGCGGCCGCTTGGGTTTTGTGCTGCTCTATCAGCCGGAATACTACCTGACACATCCGCTTGAAATCTTCGCGGTATGGCAGGGTGGTATGAGCGCGCACGGCGGATTCATCGGCGTCATTCTTGCGCTCTTTTATTTCGCGTGGAGAAACAAGAAATCCATCCTCACGGTTGGCGATTTTGTTGCTCCTTTGGTGCCGCTCGGATTTTTCTTCGGTCGACTCGGAAACTTTATTAACGGAGAACTTTGGGGAAGAGTCGCCTCGGCTGACTTGCCCTGGAGCATGATTTTCCCGCAGGCAGGAGACGGCGTTCTGCGCCATCCTTCTCAGCTTTACGAAGCAACTTTGGAGGGACTGGTGCTGTTCTTCGTCGTCTGGATTTATTCAATAAAAAAGAGACCCGCAGGTGCAGTCTCGGGTCTCTTCTTATTCGGTTACGGGCTGGCTCGTTTTGTTGTGGAATTCTTCCGCGAGCCCGACAGCTACTTAGGTCTTCAGGCCTTGGATCTTTCAAGAGGCCAGTGGCTTTCGCTGCCGATGATCATTATCGGGGCAGGCCTTTGGATTTGGGCCTGCCGTCGAAAAGCTTAGAAACCGAAGTTATCCATGAAGATGTGATCTTCACGAAGGCCGCAGCGAGCTGTTAAATAGTTCACTGCGGCTTTAATCATGGAGTTGCTTCCGCAGAGATAGGCATCCATATCGGTCATGTCACCGTTGTCGGCTGCTGCAAAAGTCTGAACGTGACCTTTCGCACCGGGCCAGGTGTCCTCACGGGATACGACGCCGGTGTAATGGATCTGCGGATGAGCGGCGGCCCATTCTTCGAAGATTTCTCCGACGACAAGTTCCTGAGAGGTGCGGACGCCCCAGTAAATAAAGAGTTCGCGGCCTTCGAGGTCATTGTTTTCTACCAGTGTGGAAACAATGCTCTTGACGGAAGCAATGCCGGTTCCGGTAGCGAGGAAGACGGCTTTACGGCCCTTCGGTGTCTGGAAAGTGCTGGTGCCCTCCGGTCCTTTCAGGCGCATCTTATCGCCGACGCGGATCATGTCGGAGAAGAGCATGCCCGTGAACATACCATTGGTGACTTTGCGGATCAGGAATTCGACGGTCTCTTTCTGGTTCTGAGAGCTGGCGACGGAGTAATAGCGTTTCTGGTTTCCGGGAAGCTCGACGGCGTAGGTCTGGCCGGCTTTGAATTCAAAGACGCCGCCGTCGGCACGCTTCAAAACTAAGCGCATGATGGATGGATCCAGCAGTGTCTTCTCAACGATTTCCGCCTGGATACCTTCCGGTTTCTTTTGAGCCAGTTTGACATCGCTAACTTTGATTTCGCAGTCGGAAGTTGCCTTGGCACGGCAAAGAAGAGTCAGACCGAGTTTCTGGTCGGCTTCGGTCAGTGCAAAAGGCTCATGAGGTCCCAATGCAACAGTACCGGAAATGATTTGAGCCTTGCAGGCACCGCAGGCGCCGCTGCGGCAGGCGCTCGGCAGCAGAAAACCGGCTTTGTCACCGGCTTCAAGAATAGTTTCAGTGGCTTCGGCCTTGAACTCATAAGGCGTGCCGGCGAGTTTGATTGTAAAAGACATAATTCTTTTCTTCTTACTTAAATTAAGGTTGAGCCTCGAGGAAATCGTTCCGATTTTTGAGACAGTTAAGAGTTGCGGGTATTGTAAGGCCAAAGTTAATGCATTGAATTTTTTGTATTTGATTTGTTTTCGGCCTTATGAACCGCCTGCCAAGTAGAAAAGCAGCGGACACAAAAAAGCTCTCGAAGTTCGAGAGCGTTTTTGTGTCTCCCGCCGAAACCGTCCGGCTTGAGTCCTGAACCGAGGGTTCAGGGTGGAGGCCTATGCCAGGCACAAGGAGCAACAGCGCGTGCCGCTCAACTTAATGGTCTGTCAATGAGCCCCCGAAACTAGAGTATTGGTTCAAAGAACAACAGCCGATGCTCGAATTTCGCAGGGGACGATTTGTATTGTAGCCTTCTCGAAAATTTTTTAAAGTCCGTATTAAAGCTAATTGCGCTATTCGGGCGTATTCGAAATCATGGATTTTTGGTAAGTCCTCTGTCGCAAAGGGAAATTAGTGTTTTGATCGTCTCGATGGTCTCGCTGTCGTCACGAATGTTTACTTCTTTACCTTCGTCCGTCGGTACGGAGGAGGTCTTCTCCCGCAGCTTTTCTTCCAACTCATCCTGTTTTTTTTGCATTCCGAGAATGAAAGAGATAAGTGTGAAGATTAGGAGCTTAATTTCCTTGCTCTCGAATAACTCAACCGGCTTGCCGCCGTTAAAGGTCATGAGATGGTCGTTGAATTCACGGATCACTTTATCAAGTGCAGCCGTATCGGCTGAGTCCGGTACAGAGACTTGAAGCCTTAAGTTTTGAATCGCAATAGTGTAAAGCATAGAAATCAGGGATTTCGGTATCTGTCTTCGAACGCTCTGAGACGATCAAGCTCAATGTGAAGCTGTTCGGCCGCAATGCTGACTTTGGTTTGGGCCGCCTGCAGCTGAGCGGTCTTGGAGGAGAGGTCGTTTTTCAGACGAGTGTTCTCCTCCTCAAGATGGCTGATGCGGTTCAGAAGCTCAAGGATTCTTGCCTCAAGGATTTTGAATGCTTCTTCCCGATTCATAAATTACAAGCCGAGAACATCGCTCATGGAATAAAGTCCGGGCTTTTTTTCGGCTTCCCAAAGGGCGGCTTTAACGGCGCCTTGAGCGTAGCCGGCACGAGAGCTCGACAGATGAGAAATTACGATTCTCTCGCCGCTGCCTGCAAAAGTTACCTGATGGTCACCGACCACGTCACCGCCGCGCAGTGCCGCAAAACCGATAGAGCCGGGCACTCTCGGGCCGGTATGACCCTGACGCGCCCATACGGCGACTTCTTCAAAATTCTGTCCTCGAGCATCTGCAATGGCCTTACCCATAGCGATGGCTGTGCCGCTTGGAGCATCGACTTTACGGTTGTGGTGCATTTCAAAAATTTCTGCGTCGTAGTCTTTGAGCAGTTTTGCTGCAAGCTCAAGCAGCTTGTATGTGACGTTTACGCCTACACTCATGTTCGGAGAAAAAACGATGGGGATCACCTTGGCGGCCTCCTCAATGGCGGCTTTGCCTTCCGCATCTAATCCGGTCGTTCCGATGACCATGCCGATGCCGGCATCAGAGCAGATCTTCAAAAATTCTTTAGTACCTTCCGGACGAGTGAAGTCGATCAGTACCTGTGCACCGCTCGTGCGAAGCACGCTGTAGTCATCTGTGATCTTCACGCCGGTGTTGTAGCCCAAGGAGGCGCCGGCATCTTCATCGGCTTCCCATTTATCGGTACCTTTGTGTGCGAGGGCAGCAACTAATTCTGCGCCTTCCATGTTCCAAACGGCATCGATAATCATTTTGCCCATATGCCCTTTGGCGCCGGCGACTGCGATTTTGACCATAAATACTCCGGAAGGTTAAGTTGTAGTTAGGATCGGGAACGCCCTGAACGACGGGAAAGTTAAATTGTTGAAAATGCCGTAGAGACGCTCCGCAGTAACTCTTTAATTTACTCTAAATTTGCCGGAAATCCGACCTGGCTCGATTTCACAAAAACAAACGGCACCGATTTTTGCGGTGCCGTGAGCTATGTGCGATTTTTGCTCGAGGTTATTGAGCGGCCGGAGTTTCGGTCGTTTCCTCTTTTGAGGGCTCGGTTTCCGCAGCTTGCTGAGTTCCTTCCGAAGCGGGCTGCTGAACTTCCTGTTTTTCCTTTTCCAGTTCTTCCTGACGCTTCAACGTGCTTTCTCTGGCGCGCTCACCGAGGATTGCCAAGTCAGCGTTGGTTTCGTCAGGCATCTTGTCGGACTTGAAGCTTTCTACGCGTCCGTCTTCATCAAATGTGATTTCCAGCTTGCGGATGCTGGTCTGGCCGAAACGAGGTTTAAGGTAATACACGTAATTCCACTGTTCTTTATGGAATAAGTTGCGCAGCGCAGGCGTACCCAGAAGGAAGATAACCTGGTTCTTTGTCATTCCCTCGTGGAGCGCGTCAACCATTTCGGAAGTCACGACATTGCCCTGATGAACGTCCGGGGTATAAGGCTTGAGCCATCCGGGGATATGGTCACTAACGGAAGAGCACCCGGATAAGAGAGTGATAGGAAGAAGTGCGCAAAAAATTAACCGTTTCATTTAGAAAAACAGGGAGTAGAAATATTATCAAGCCTGTATGATAATCGATAAGACTTGATCAAAAAACCATCGAACTTGTAAATCTCGAGGTTGGAACAAAATATGCCAGATACACAACAAGAAAACGCCAAAAATTTAAAAAACCTCGGCTTAAAAGCAACGGGGCCTCGTCTCAAAATTCTTGAAATTTTTCAGGAACGCGCAAAGGCTGGTGAAGACCGTCACTTGAGTGCTGAAGAAGTTTACAAAGAACTTGTAAACACGGGAGAAGACGTTGGTCTAGCCACCGTTTATAGAGTCTTGGCCCAGTTTGCCTCCGCCGGTATTCTGACTCGTAGAAATTTTGAGCACGGAACTGCAGTATTTGAACTGGATGACGGACATCATCATGACCATCTGATCTGCGTGATGTGCGGCAAGGTCGTCGAATTTGTGGACGAAGAAGTGGAAAAACGCCAAGCAGAAGTTGCCAAGCAACACGGCTATGAACTCGTAGATCACTCTATGGCTCTATACGGCGTTTGCCCTGAATGCCAAAAGCATAAGGCTGAAAAGAGAGAAATCTGATTTTCAGTCCGGAATGCACAAAAAGAAAGGATCCTCGATTTTTGGGATCCTTTCTTTTTTTTACTGAAGTTAACGCCTCAGCATTTCTCTGGCATGATCCAGCGTTTTCTGAGTGATCGTTAGGCCGCCGAGCATGCGGGCGATTTCCCGGACTCTCTGATCTTCACTGAGCGGATACACATTGGAGATCGGAGCTTCGCCCTCAGCGGCAGCTTTCTTTTCAATCTTGAAGTGGTGAGAAGCACAGCTGGCAACCTGCGGCAGATGCGTGACGCAAAGGGCCTGCTGATGCTCACCGAGCTGAGCCAGAAGACGGCCGACGGTTTCTGCAACCGCGCCGCCTATGCCTGAGTCGACCTCGTCAAAGATCAATGTGTCAACTGTGGCAGTCATCGTATCGGTAACGGCAATCGCAAGACTGATACGCGCTAATTCACCGCCGGAAGCAACCTTAGAAAGGGATCGGCGAGGGACACCGGCGTGACCTGCGACCAAGAACTCACAATGGTCGATACCCACGGAGGAAGGTGCTTCAGCTTCTGTGACCGCAACTTCAAAGGAGCCTCCTGCCATCGCCAATGTCTGCATGACATCCGTGATGCTCTTCTGCATTTTCAACGCGCCTTTTTTGCGCTCTTTGGAAAGTTCTGAGGCAAGTTTGTCGTATTGAGTCTTTGCCTCGTGCGCTTTATTAAAGAGTGCCGTCAGATCGCTCAGTCCTTCCATCTCAACAGCCTTTTCGGTGACTTTCTGCATTTCTGCATAAAGCTCATCCGGTTCGACGTGATATTTGCGCGCCAGTTCGAGATAGAGATTAATTCTTTGATCGAGCTCTTCGAAACGAGCTTCGTCAAAGTCTGTGCGATCTAAGTAGTGCTCCACATCGTCGGATGCGGAATCAATAATTTCACGAGCATCGTTAAGCTGCGTGTAGATTTTCTCAAGTTTTGCGTCGACGTCCGAGACATCGCCGATAGCGCTGATGGCGGAATCGACGAGCTCCAAGGCGCTGTAATCGGCTTCGGTCAAAGCCTCTCTGGCTTTTTGGCAGGAATCAATAATGTCGTTATAGCGCGAAAGTCGTGTGTGTTCTTCATTGATGCGAGCCCATTCTCCTTTGATCGGAGAAAGCTCTTTCATGTCTTCCAAGAACCATTTCATGCGTTCAAGTTCTGCCTGGTTAAACGCCTGCCTTTCTCTGGCTTCTTCAAGGGTCTTTTGTGCTTCACGCCACTGTGTCCACGCAGAACGAACGGCATCGACCTGAGGACGCAGTCCGGAGTAAGCATCGAGCATTTCCAACTGAGAACCTTTGCGGAGCAAAGATTGGTGGGCATGCTGGCCGTGTACGACGACAAGCATGTGGCTGAGCTCTTTTAATTGAGAAAGGGAGCACGGCGTGCCGTTAATCCATGAACGGCTCCGGCCTTTAATATCTAACGTTCTCCTTAAAACCAACTCACCGTTGACGCCGGTAAGTTCACGTTCCTCGAGCCAGGATTTGATCTTGTCATTGATCGTAAAGCAGGCAGTGAGGTCGGACTTTTGGGCGCCGGCACGAATAACTTCCGGATCGGAGCGAGCGCCGAAGAGAAGCTGAAGTGCGTCAATGAGGATCGATTTGCCTGCACCGGTCTCGCCGGTGAGTGCAGTAAAACCGTCTGAAAATTCCAAATCAAGTTTGTCAACGATGACAAAGTCGCGAATGTTCAGTGAACTGAGCATGAGAGATTATCGGTCCGTGGGAAGGTAGTTCCAATGTAATTTTTTGCACAACGTATCGAAGTAGTTGTGCCGACTCGGATGAAGAATTTTAACGCGATGAGGATAGGGGGATGCCTTAATGATATCCCCTACTAAAACCTCAGAATTATCCTGCATGTCGAAATACAGCGTGGCGTCTCTCATATCCGTCACGGTAATCTCAATCAGAGAATTCTCCGGAATCACGATCGGACGATTCGCCAGGGAATGCGGTGCTACAGGAATTAAAAGTGTGCAGGCAACCGACGGATAAATCATCGGACCTCCGACGCTTAGCGCATAAGCGGTCGAGCCGGTCGGCGTGGACACGATCAAACCGTCGGCTCTTTGACGGCTCATCGGAAGTTTATTTACCGAAACTGATACTTCGATCATGCCGCCTGAATTACCGCGGGAAACGCAGATCTCGTTGACGGCAACATTGCGATAGATCTCTTTACCGTTGCGGATCTGAATGCCTTCTAAGAGGCAGCGGGTATCGGTGTAATAGTGGCCGCTTAAGATCTCGGAAATTTCTTCGACCATTTTGTCGGAAGGAATATCGGTGACAAAACCGAGACGTCCGGCGTTGATGCCGATGAAAGGCACATCGTAGTGCGCCATCCGGCGAGAAACACCTAAGAAGGTTCCGTCTCCGCCGTAAATGATGATGAGGTCGGATTTTTTACCGATTTCGTCTCGGGTATAACCTTCGCCGAGCGAAAGGGCTTCTGCCGGCTTTTTCTCCAGTAAAACTTGGCGTCCGGATTTAATGAGCAGCTCGGCAATAATTCGCAGAGGTTCGTAATCGAGAGAGTCTCGTTTTCCGAAAACCCCGACGGTGCTGAATTCTTTTGTCATTGTCTTTACTCCGTACCAAATTTTTCGAAAGCCTCATCAAGCATCTGTAAAGTTTTCTTCGGCTCTCTGACCTCATAGAGTAAATTCGTGAGGGCCGGTCCCTGAACGGAACATATCCACTCCTCAGACGTCCAAAACTGGAAGGTTTCCCGAAGGAGCACACTGGAGCCTCGAACAGTCAAACAGTCATCATCGTCAATTTTGATTCGAACCGTCGGGTCGTCGCGATCTTTTAAGCACTCACTCAAGGTCCAGTATTGGTAAAAAGCCAGCTCGGAATTTTCCTGACGATCAATCCAATTGTTAATGATGGCGGGAAATCGCAGTCTGGCGATTTCCTTTAAATGGTCATTAACCGAATCGAACGACTTAAAGGAAAGGAAAACCGGGAGGTCGGAGACGACGAGCGCCAGGTTGTCTCCCTGCCAATCAGTCTTGCAGTAGTGATAGGAGTCTCCGCCAAGCGTCAGGCTCTTAGTAAAACGATCCGAAACGATCATCAAAGGAGGATCGTCCGGATGCTGCTGGTAAGGAATGGAAAGAAGGAGCAAGCGGCTCCAGAGAACAGCGTTTTGTTCCAAAGGATGATTTGCCGCATATTTCAGCAAAGCGGGGCTCAGATATCTGTCGATATACTTTTGCGGCGGCCGCTCGGAGCAGTCGGTCACAAATAAAAGCGGATAAGGCAGAGAAGAGAGCATCGATCTTTCGGAACAAAACGAAGTTAATAGAAGGAACTGTGCTTCGGCTTAGAAGTCAGACAGGCAATTGCCATAACGATCCAGGCGGCGATCATGAAACCGCCGGAGATCGGAGTGACCAACGGCCAAGGTCTCCACTGAGCGAGAACCAACAGATAAATACTCAGAGAAAAACCGATCGTTCCGATCAGAAGCAGGAGGCCGGCCAGGTTGACTAAACCGGCCTTGAAGTGGTTTGTTGCCCAAGCGATGGCAAAAAAACCTAAAGCGCTGATGAGCTGATACTGAACCGCATATTCAAAAGCTTCGATGGAACGAGGTACATCCACGATGGCCCGTAAGCCGTGTGCACCATACGCTCCCATAGCAACGCCGGAAGCAAGAAGCAGACTTCCGATGAAAGCCCAAAAATGCATGATGAATCCTTATTCCAAAAGATCGGGGACAGCGACGGCGTGGAAACCGGCGTCGACGTAAACATTATCGCCCGTGATACCGGAAGCGTAGTCGGAGAGCAGGAAGGCTGCCGTATTGCCGACTTCGTCGATCGTGACCGTGCGTCTGAGCGGAGCGGAGGTCTCCATGTATTTCAGAATCTTGGAGAAATCCTTGATGCCGCTGGCAGCCAGCGTCTTGATCGGACCGGAAGAAATAGCGTTGGCACGAATGCCTTTGGGGCCTAAGCTGTTGGCCAGGTAGCGGACAGAGGCCTCAAGAGCTGCTTTAGCCACGCCCATAGTGTTGTAATTCGGGACGACGCGTTCGCTGCCTAAGTAAGTCAGCGTCAGGACGGAGGAAGGATGGCCTTCCATCAGAGGAACCAGGGCCTTAACCAATGCAGGGAAGGAGTAGGCGGAAATATCGAGTGCTGTTTTGAAGCCATCGCGTGACAAACCGTCTAAAAAGTCACCCTGAATGGCTTCGCGTGGCGCAAATCCGATGGAGTGAACGACACCGTCCAATGTTCCCCACGTGTTTTTAAGCGTCTCGGCAAGAGCAAAAATCTGTGCGTCATCGGCAACGTCCAGCGGAAGGACGATATCGCTGTCAAATTCTTTAGCAAAGCCCGTGATGCGATCCAAGAATCTTTCATTCTGGTAGGTGAAAGCGAGCTGAGCGCCTTCACGATGACAAGCCTTGGCAATACCGTAAGCGATAGAGCGGTTAGATAACACACCCGTCAGCAAGATTTTTTTGTCTTTGAGCAAACTCATTGTTCGTCCTAAGGAATTTTAAAACTGATGAGATATTAAGCGACTTTGAGATTAAAAGAGCAAATTTTGCCGAATTCAGGACGAATTACAGAAAACAAATCAGGACTTGTGAACAAAAACACGAAATTGCTTAATCGAAGGTCAGAAGAATAACGGCAAAGAAAAAGCGCAGAGCATGTGAAGCCTGCGCCTGAATGGATAGCAGCGAAGATTACTGTGCCAGTTTTAATGTTTGTCCGACTTTTAGATTGTTGTTGCGGATACCGTTTAATTTCTTTAGCTGGTTGACAGACATATTGGCAGAAGAGGCAATAGAGAAAAGCGTGTCGCCTTTTCTAACTTTGTAGGTTGCCTTGTTAGCCAATGGCCGTTTGTTAACCTGCTTTTGAAGTTTGGCAGGGACTTCCTCCAGCACAACGTGGCGTTTGGTCGGGGTGCCTGAAGCATTAATGGTTAGACGCTGACCGACAGAAATGTTATTTCCCGAAATGTTGTTTGCGTTTCTCAGCGCGGAAGCACTGATGCCGTATCGATTCGCGATGCTGTACAGCGTGTCGCCCTTACGCACGACGTAGAATTTGGTGGATGCAACCGGCGTATTCGGAGTACTCCTAGCCGTAGAGGGGCGTGAGGAAGTCGTCTGACGGGTAACGATCGGCACATTGACACGAAGTGTCTGGCCGACGCGCAGACGTTGGGAGCGCAGGCCGTTGCTCTTCATGATGGTCGCAGGCGAAACGCCCAAGCGTCGTGCCACACTTCTCATATTGTCGCCGCGGCGAACGCGATAAGTAACGCGGCGGTAGTCTTGCGCTAAAGCAAATGAAGCATCAATTGTGTCGGAAGAGATGTCTTCTGCGTTTCCGAGCCCGCTTGCTTTGCTGACAAGAACCAAAGAACCGGGTTTAATTCGCCTTCCGACCGGAATCTGGTTTGCTTCGCGCAGGGCCGTTTCCGTCATGTGAGCTTTACGAGCGATGAAAGCAACGGTATCTTCGGGTTTGACTCGGTAAGTTGTCCAGCTCGAAAGCGGTTTACCGCTGGTGCGGTACGCGACTAAATTTTCGATGAATTGGTCGAGCTTATCGGTCGGCATCAGCATCGAGTGGTTGTGCGATGCTACGATGACGGGACGGTTGAAGGAGGGATTCAAAGTGCTGAATTCTTCATGACTCATGCCGGCGAGGTTGGCGGCACGTTTGACGTCGATATCCTGATCTTTGAAGATTTGAACGAAAAAGGGTTCGTTATAAATGGTCGGGAGTTTGATGCCGTAGTCGTTCGGATTCTGAACAATGTTCTTGATCGCCTGAAGTTTCGGGTAGTAGTTGCGGGTTTCAGCCGGCATCTTGAGCGACATGTAATCCGTCGGAAGTCCTAAAGACTGGTTGCGCTTAATCGCGCGGCGAACATTGCCTTCTCCCCAGTTGTACGCAGCAAAGGCAAGCGGCCAATCGTTGAATTCGTCGTGCAATCTCTGCAGGTAAGTAAGCGCCGCCGAAGTGCTCTGTAAAACATCGTAGCGTTCGTCTTTCCACATTGTCTGGTCAAGTTCGTAATGCTTGCCTGTTGCCGGCATGAATTGCCAAAGGCCTGCGGCTTTGACTCGAGATTTGGCGTTGGTGACAAAAGCACTTTCTACGAAAGGCAGGAGCGCAATTTCTGTCGGCATCCCCCGGGTGGTGACTTCTTCAATGATGTGATAAAGATATTTCTGAGAGCGATTGGCCATGCGCTGCAAGTAATCCGGACGTTTGGAATACTTTGCAAGATTTTCGTCAACGACTGAGTTCTCCATGTTCGGGATCTTGAAACCGTCTCGTACGCGTGTCCAAACCGTATAGATTTCGTCGTCATCGGCGCCGGGCGTCACGATTTCTTCAATTTCACTCTCCGGAGGTTCGGAAGCGTAAGAGTGCAGCGGAAGCGCTAAAACCAAAGACAAAGCCAAGGTACGGAGAGCGGTTTTCAGAAACATCGGAGTGGTGCTCAGAAGTCAGGATAAAGATACAATTATCAGGCACTTTAATGGAAAATCATTCCGGATCGATGCGATTGTGTTTCAATTATCATCGTCCGCAACGTCAGTCATTTATGGCCGAAACGATAACACTCGAAAAATTTTACTCTTCATCCTTGGGTCAGTATGCCCTCCGGTGGGAGCAGAACCAGTACGACAAATTGGTATCCGATTGTTTCGGATATAACGCGGTGCAGCTGGGTGCGACCGGAATCGATTTTTTAAAGAATAATCGAATCGGACTCAAGGTGGCTGCCGAGCCGACTCTGCGGCCTCTGACTCAGCACTTGGAAACGGACGATCGCGTGCCTCTGCAGATGCTGTTTGAAGCCATGCCGTTTGAGAGCGAGAGCATCGATCTGGTTGTCATGCCGCACTCCTTGGAAGTCTCTGAAGATCCTCACGCTCTATTGAGAGAGATTTATCGGATATTGATTCCGGGCGGAAGGATTATTCTGACGGGGTTTAATTTGATGAGCTTATGGGGTCTGCGTTTTAAAATGCAACGCTTTGGGGCAAAGACCTTTCTGCCCGGCAGGCAGTTTATGTCAGTTTTCCAGATTCGGGACTGGCTGCACTTACTCTCATTCCATGTAGACCGAGGCGCTTTCGGATGCTACGGCCTCACGTTTTCTTCTCCTCAGAGCAAAGAAGACTCATGGATTGAGAAGGCCGGTGATCGCTGGTGGCCGCAATGCGGGGCAATTTTTGCGATCAGTGCGACGAAGGAAGTAGCAGGCTGCAAGCTGGTGGGGCGTGCCGTGAACAAGAAGTTTTTCTTCTTGGGACGCCGTCCTGCCCCCAAGAGTGAATAAAGACCGAACTGATTCAACGTAACTTTAAATTGAGATGAAAGAAGTAGAAATTTGGACCGACGGCGCGAGCAAAGGCAATCCCGGTCCCGGAGGCTGGGGTGCATGGATGAAATACAAGGGTCATGTGCTTGAGCTTTGCGGCGGAGCACTAAGTACAACGAATAATCAAATGGAACTTACGGCTCCGACCGAAGCATTGTGTCGTTTAAAAGAACCTTGCAAAGTTACGCTGCACACAGACAGCAAGTACGTCCAACAAGGAATGACGGCGTGGATCTACGGATGGATCAAAAAAGGCTGGAAAACGGCAGACGGCTCTCCGGTTAAGAATGCTGATCTTTGGAAAAAACTGTACGAAGCCGCAAAACCGCATGACATTGAATGGGTTTGGGTCAAAGGTCACGATGGAATCGAGGGTAATGAACGCGCGGATTTCCTTGCTAATCTAGGCGTTGAGAAAACGCTCGGACAGAGCAAGAAAAAGAATTAAAAAATCGTGTAGAATCACGCTTCATTGGAAAGCACGGTTAGCTCAGGGGTAGAGCACTGCCTTCACACGGCAGGGGTCACTGGTTCGAAACCAGTATCGTGCACCAACCATAATTCCAGCCCGATGCTAATAAACATCGGGCTTCTACTTATTCGTCACAGTCGTAAATATATAGCATTCAAAAATAATGGTTTATTGGCTGAGTCTGCGATTAACGTCCAGGTTAGGAACTTTTTCCATTGCCATAGCTAAAGTATGGACTGAGACTGGTCGCTGACTTTCTCTGGGTCGTGGTGTCTTCCTCCACTAAACGGAGATTACTGAAAACAAAATCATGAATCTGGCTTAAGTGAAAACGATAGAGGACTGCTGAAAGTTTAAAGTTTGCTAGGGAAAACAATAGGATATTTCATCTGATTTAAAGGTTCTGTTTCTAAGAACTAATTAAAATTCATTCCACATTATGAGAGCTCTTATCACAGTTGGTAAGACTCTCTATTTATTAAGGAAGCTCTGTAAAATGCTTGATTCTTCCCAATGGCCTTTAGAGACTTA